>Ga0265296_1000705_pt1 | contig 46310 bp, 57 predicted proteins | sample MunlanPumphouse1_FD_189073 | JGI IMG/M metagenome (GOLD analysis project Ga0265296, IMG submission 189073) | Groundwater microbial communities from a municipal landfill in Southern Ontario, Canada - Pumphouse #1 | ecosystem: Environmental > Aquatic > Deep subsurface > Groundwater | place... | reverse complement strand
TGCGCATGGTCCTGGACGGCTGCATCGCCACGGTGGGCGCGGTTTCGAACCCCGACCACATGAACCAGAACCTGGGCAAGGCCGGTCGCAAGCGTCACATGGGCTTCCGCCCGCACGTTCGCGGCGTCGCCATGAACCCGATCGACCACCCGCATGGTGGTGGTGAAGGCCGGACCTCTGGTGGTCGTACCCCGGTTACCCCGTGGGGCAAGGACACCAAGGGCACCCGTACCCGCAAGAACAAGGCTACGGACAAGTACATCATCCGTACCCGCCACGTTAAGAAGGCTCGCTAAGAATGGCCCGCTCCTCCTGGAAAGGCCCGTTTGTCGACGGGTATCTGCTCAAGAAGGCCGACGCCGTTCAAACGTCGGGCCGCAAGGACGTGATCAAGACGTGGTCGCGCCGCTCCACCATCCTGCCGCAGTTCGTCGGTCTGACGTTCGGCGTCCATAACGGTCAGAAGCACGTGCCCGTGTCGGTCTCGGAAGAGATGGTCGGCATGAAGCTCGGCGAGTTCGCCCCGACCCGGAGTTTCCCGGGTCACGCGGCGGACAAGAAGGCCAAAAGGAAGTAACTGATGGCCCAGACAAAAAATGAACGTCGGGTCGCCCCGACAGAGGCCCGCGCAAAGCTGGTCAACGTACGCATCAGCCCGCAAAAGCTGGGCCTGGTCGCCGCATCGATCCGCGGCATGCCGGTCCAGAAGGCGCTGAACGAGCTGGAATTCAGCCGTAAACGTATCGCGACCGACGTCCGCAAGGTCCTGTATTCGGCGATCTCGAACGCCGAGAACAACCACAACCTCGACATCGACAACCTGGTCGTCGCCGAGGCCTATGTGGGCAAGAACCTGGTGATGAAGCGTTTCGCGAGCCGTGCTCGTGGTCGTTCGTCGCGCATCCTGAAACCGTTCAGCGAGATCACCATCGTGGTCCGTGAAGCCGGCGAGGCCGCCTGATGGGTCAGAAAATCAATCCGATCGGTCTGCGCCTCGGCGTGAACCGTACGTGGGACAGCCGTTGGTTCGCCGCCGGCGCCGACTACTCCCGCCTGCTGCACCAGGACCTGAAGCTGCGCGAGTGGCTGCGGGAACGTCTGGGCGCCGCCGGTGTGTCGCGCATCATCATCGAGCGCCCGCATAAGAAGTGCCGCATCACCATTTACGCCGCCCGTCCGGGTGTCGTGATCGGTAAGAAGGGCGCTGACATCGAGAAGCTCCGCAAGGACATCTCGGCGCGCACCGAAGGTGAAGTTCACCTGAACATCATCGAAGTCCGCAAGCCGGAAACCGATGCGCAGCTGATCGCTGAAAACATCGCGCAACAACTGGAACGCCGCGTGGCCTTCCGTCGCGCCATGAAGCGTTCGATGCAGTCGGCGATGCGTCTCGGCGCCAAGGGCATTCGTATGAATGTCTCGGGCCGTCTGGGCGGTGCGGAAATCGCACGTATGGAATGGTACCGCGAAGGTCGCGTGCCGCTTCACACGCTGCGCGCCGACATCGACTATGGCTTCTACGAAGCCAAGACGACCTACGGCATCATCGGCGTGAAGGTCTGGGTCTTTAAGGGTGAAGTGCTGGAGCACGATCCCATGGCGCAGGACAAGCGTTGGGCCCAGGAAGCTTCGGGTCCGTCCTCGAACGAAGGCCGCGAACGCGGCGGCCCCCGTGGCGACCGCGGTCCGCGTCGCGACCGGGGACGTGAGAACTAAGTCATGTTGCAACCGAAGAAGACCAAGTACCGCAAGGCCTTCAAGGGCCGGATCCATGGCTCGGCCAAGGGTGGCTTCTCGCTGAACTTCGGGTCGTATGGCCTGAAGACGCTGGAGCCGGAACGCATCACTGCGCGTCAGATCGAAGCGGCTCGCCGCGCGATCACTCGCCAGATGAAGCGTCAGGGCCGCGTTTGGATCCGCGTCTTCCCCGACCTGCCCGTCACGGGCAAGCCGGCCGAAGTCCGGATGGGTAAGGGCAAGGGCGCCGTAGATCACTGGGCCGCGCGCTGCCACCCTGGCCGTATCCTGTTTGAAATCGACGGCGTGCCGGACGACGTCGCCCGCGAAGCGCTCCGTCTCGGCGCCGCCAAGCTGCCGGTCCGCACCAAGGTCGTGACCCGTATCGACGCCGGCGTCGCGCATGTGGAGGCTGCCGCCTAATGACCAAGATCGCCGATCTGCGGTCGCAAACGACCGACCAACTGTCCGACGAGCTGCTGAAGCTCAAGAAGGAACAGTTCAACCTGCGCTTCCAGGCGGCCACCGGCCAAATGGAAAAGACTCACCGCGTCGGTGAAGTCCGCAAAGACATCGCTCGCATCTCGACGCTTCTGCGCGAGAAGCGTGCGGCCTCGTAAGGAAACGAATATGCCCAAGCGAATTCTTGAAGGCGTGGTCGTGTCCGACAAGGGCGAAAAGACCGTCGTCGTGAAGGTGGAGCGCACGCTGCTGCACCCTGTTCTGAAGAAGATCGTTCGTCTTTCGAAGAAGTATCACGCGCACGACGAAGCCAACGCGCTCAAAGTCGGCGACATCGCTCGCATCGTCGAGTGCGCCCCGAAATCCAAACTGAAGCGCTGGGAAGTCCTTTCCAACGCCTCCGCCTCGTAATCAGAAGGATCTGATCTTATGATCCAGATGCAAACTAACCTGGAAGTGGCCGATAATTCGGGCGCCCGCCGGGTCATGTGCATCAAGGTGTTGGGCGGCTCCAAGCGCCGCTACGCCTCGATCGGCGACACAATCGTCGCCTCCGTGAAGGAAGCCATCCCCCGCGGCCGCGTGAAGAAGGGCGACGTCGTTCGCGCCATCGTCGTGCGCACCGCCAAGGACATCCAACGCAAGGACGGCTCGGTCATTCGTTTTGACAAGTCGGCCGCCGTCATCGTCAACAAGCAGAACGAGCCCGTCGGCACGCGGATCTTCGGCCCTGTTCCTCGCGAACTGCGCGCCAAGAACCACATGAAGATCATCTCGCTGGCTCCGGAGGTCCTGTAACATGGCCGCCAAGATCAAGAAGGGCGACCGCGTCGTCGTCCTCACCGGCAAGGACAAGGGCCGCACGGGCAACGTGCTGAAGGTCCTGCCTACCGAAAACCGCGTCCTCGTCGAAGGCTGCAACATGGTTCAGCGCCACACGCGCCCGAGCCAGGCTGACCCGCAGGGCGGTATCAAGAACAAGGAAGCCTCGCTTCACCTGTCGAACGTCGCGATCGCCGACGTCAACGGCAAGGCGACCCGCGTCGGCTTCAAGATCGATGGGGACACCAAGGTCCGCATCGCCAAGACGACGGGAGACGTCATCTGATGGCTACCGAAAAGTACGCTCCGCGCCTCAAGGTCGAGTATCACGCTCGCATCCGCCAGGTGATGAAGGAAAAGTTCGGCTACACGAACGAAATGCAGGTGCCCAAGCTGGACAAGATCGTCCTGAACATGGGCATCGGTGAAGCTGTCGCGGACTCCAAGAAGGCGAACACCGCCCTCAAGGACCTGACGGCCATCGCCGGTCAGAAGGCCGTCGCCACCAAGGCCCGTAACTCCATCGCCGGCTTCAAGCTGCGCGAAGGCATGGTCATCGGCGGCAAGGTCACCCTGCGCGGCGAACAGATGTACGAGTTCCTGGACCGGTTCATCACGATCGCGCTGCCGCGCGTGAAGGATTTCCGTGGTCTGAAGGGCACGTCCTTCGATGGTCGCGGCAACTACGCCACGGGTCTGAAGGAACACATCGTGTTCCCGGAGATCAACTACGACCAGATCGATCAGATGTGGGGCATGGACATTGTCGTCTGCACCACGGCCAAGACCGATGAGGAAGCCAAGGCTCTCCTCACCGAGTTCAAGTTCCCGTTCGTGAAGAACTGAGCGGGAAGGGAAGAGCACAATGGCTAAGAAAAGCGCCGTAAACCGTAACGAAGCCGTCAAGGCCCTGGTTGCGAAGTATGCCGCGAAGCGGGCCGCCCTCAAGGCGACCGCCAACGACGAAAACCTGCCGCTGGAGGAGCGCTTCGACGCGCGCCTGAAGCTGGCTGAACTGCCGCGCAACTCCGCGCCGAGCCGCATTCGCAACCGTTGCGAAGTGACGGGTCGTCCGCGGGCGTTCTATCGCAAGCTCAAGATGAGCCGGATTGCGCTGCGTGAACTCGGCAACCAGGGCCAGATCCCTGGCCTGACGAAATCCAGCTGGTAAGGGGAGCGAACAGACATGATGATCAACGATCCCCTGAGCGACATGATCGCTCGCATCAAGAACGCGGCGACCCGCAAGCGTTCCAAGGTGCTGACCCCCGCTTCTCGTCTGCGTCAGCGCGTCCTCGACGTGCTGCAGGACGAAGGCTACATCCGCGGCTACAACCTGGTTCAGAACCCGGGTGAGTTTCCGCAGTTCGAGATCGAGCTGAAGTACTTCGACGGTCAGCCCGTCATCGCCGAGATCGCTCGCGTGTCCAAGCCGGGCCGCCGCGTCTATTCGGCGATCGGCGATCTGAAGCCGATCAAGAACGGCCTCGGCATCTCGATCCTCTCGACTTCGAAGGGCGTCATGTCCGACGCCTCCGCCCGCGACGCTAACGTCGGCGGCGAAGTCCTTTGCAGGGTCTACTGATATGTCCCGTATTGGCAAGAAAACCATTGCTGTGCCGAAGGGCGTGACTGTCACGCTCGACGGCCAGAACGTCACCGTGAAGGGCCCCAAGGGCGAGAGCTCCTGGACCGTCGCAGACGAAATCGAAGTCACCCAGGAAGGCGACGAACTGTCGCTGGGTCTGCGGTCGGACACGCAACGCGGTCGCGCGATGTGGGGCCTGTCGCGCACCCTGGTCGACAACATGGTCGTCGGCGTCACCACGGGCTTCGAGAAGTCTCTGGAACTGGTCGGCGTGGGTTACCGCGCCGCGATGAAGGGCGACGCCCTGTCGCTGCAACTCGGCTTCTCGCATGAAGTCGATATCGCTCCGCCGGCCGGCGTCAGCTTCGCAGTGCCGAAGCAAACCGAGATCAAGGTCTCGGGCGCTGACAAGCAAGCCGTCGGTCAGATCGCCGCGGTCATCCGCAAGCTGCGTCCGCCGGAGCCCTACAAGGGCAAGGGCGTCCGTTACGCGGGCGAGAAGGTCCGTCGCAAGGAAGGCAAGAAGAAGTAAGTCATGGCTCTTTCTCTTCGACAACAAGCCAAGCGCCGCTCGGAGCGCACTCGTCGCCGCCTGAAGGCTGTCGCCAACGGTCGCCTTCGTCTGTCGGTCAGCCGTTCGGACAAGAACATCTCGGCCCAGATCATCGACGACGCCCAAGGCGTGACCGTCGCGTCTGCCTCGTCGCTGGAAGGCGGCAAGGGCAAGCGTGGTTCGGACACGGCTGCGGCCGCCGCGATCGGCAAGCTGATCGCCGAACGCGCCATCGAGAAGGGCGTCAAGGACGTCGTCTTCGACCGTGGCGAGTACATCTATCATGGACGGGTCAAGGCGCTGGCGGAAGCCGCGCGTGAAGCCGGCCTGAACTTCTAAGGGACGCGACAGATGGCGCATCAACCCCAACGTGGCGGCGGCGGCAACGACCGCAACCGTCGTGACAACCGCAATGGCCCCCAAGCCGATGGTCCGGATTCGGACATCGTCGAGAAGCTGGTCCACATCAACCGCGTCGCCGCCACCGTCAAAGGCGGCCGTCGTTTCTCCTTCGCAGCCCTGATGGTCGTCGGTGACGGCAAGGGTCGCGTCGGCTTCGGTCACGGCAAGGCGCGCGAAGTGCCGGAAGCCATCCGCAAGGCGACCGAAGAAGCCAAGAAGACCATGATCCGCGTTCCGCTTCGCGAGAACCGCACCCTGCACCACGACGGCAACGGCCGTTGGGGCGCCGGCAAGATCATGATGCGCGCTGCCCCTCCCGGGACCGGCGTCATCGCAGGTGGTCCGATGCGCGCCGTGCTCGAAACCCTCGGCGTCCAGGACGTCGTGGGCAAGTCGACCGGTTCTTCGAACCCCTACAACATGATCCGCGCCACGTTCGAAGCGCTGAAGGTCCAGTCCTCGCCCCGTCAAGTCGCGTCCAAGCGCGGCAAGAAGGTCGCGGATCTGATGGGCCGTCGCAACGACGGCGCCTCGACGCCCGAAGCTGTGGAGTCCTAAATCATGGCCGAACAGAAAACTGTCACCGTCAAGCAGACCGGCTCGCCGATCCGCCGCAAGAACGACCAGCGCGCCACCCTGGTGGGCCTGGGTCTGAACCGCCTGGGTCGTGAATCGACCCTGGAAGACACGCCTTCGGTTCGTGGGATGATCGCCAAGGTCGCCCACCTTACCGAGATCGTCGAAAAGTAAGCCGTTTCGCCCTCTCCCGAACACGGGGGAGGGCGTTTCTGCTCTTGCGAATACCCAAAGGGTCGCCTATCAGCGGCCCTTCAATTTTTCCAAGCCGAGTTCGGACGATGTCCGGGCGCTAGCACCCGAAAGGATCAGGCATATGAAACTGAACGAAATCCGCGACAACGAAGGCGCGCACAAGAAGCGCATGCGTGTCGGCCGTGGCCCAGGTTCTGGCAAGGGCAAGACCGCTGGCCGTGGCGTCAAGGGTCAGAAGTCGCGTTCGGGCGTCGCCATCGGCGGCTTCGAAGGCGGCCAGATGCCGCTGTACATGCGTATGCCCAAGCGTGGCTTCAACAACGCCAACGCTCTGAAGCTGGCCGAAGTGAACCTGTGGCGCCTGCAAGACGCCATCGACGCCGGCAAGCTGGACGCCAAGTCGGAACTGAAGGGCGACGCCCTGGTCGCCGCCGGGGTGATCCGTCGCGTCAAGGACGGCGTGCGTCTTCTGGGCACCGGCGAGCTGAAGCAAGCGCTGAACCTGGTCGTCTGGTCGGCCACCTCGGGTGCCAAAAAGGCCATCGAAGCAGCCGGTGGCTCCGTCGTCGAACAGCGCATCGAAGCCGAAGCCAAGGCTGCTGCGCGCGTCGAGAAGCGCAACGCCGCCAAGGGCAAGGCCCCGGCTCCCAAGGCGCCGCGCGGCGACGAGAACAAGATCTCGGCCCGCACCAAGCGCGCCGCCGCCAAAGCCTAAGCAACGCGTCGTCGCGGTCATTTAGGCCGTGGCCTGAATACCGCTGCGACGACGAAAGAACGGAAGCGGCCTCGCAAGAGCGCCGCTTCTCGCCTATCTGACGACTCAATCAGTCGTGGGGACGCATAATGGCTTCGGCCGCAGAACAACTCGCCGCCAATATGAACATGGGCTCGTTCGCGAAAGCGACCGAGCTGCACAAGCGCCTGCTCTTCACGCTGGGCGCGCTCCTGGTCTATCGGATCGGGACGTACGTGCCGATCCCGGGCATCAACTCGCAGGCCTTCCTGCAGTTCTTCCAGGACCCGTCGGGTCAGCGCGGCATCCTGGACATGTTCAACATGTTCTCGGGCGGCGCGGTCGAGCGTATGGCCATCTTCGCGTTGAACGTGATGCCGTACATCTCGGCCTCGATCATCGTGCAGCTGATGGGCACCGTGTATCCGCCCTGGGAGAAGCTGAAGAAGGAAGGCGGCGAAAGCGGCCGCAAGCAGCTGAACCAGTACACCCGCTATCTGACGGTGTTCCTGGCGCTGGCGCAGTCCTTCGGCATCGCGGCGGGCCTGAACAGCACGGCCGGTCTGGTCGACAATCCCGGCATTTTCTTCATCGCTTCGACTGTCGTGACCCTGACCGGCGGCACCATGTTCCTGATGTGGCTGGGTGAGCAGGTAACGGCGCGCGGCGTCGGTAACGGCATCTCGCTGATCATCTTCGCCGGTATCGTGGCGGTCCTGCCGTCCACGATCGCGCGCCTGCTGGGCCTGGCTCAGCAAGGCCAGATGTCGGCCTTCGCCTTGCTGTTCATCGCCATCCTGGCCGTGGCCACCGTGGTCTTCATCGTCTTCATGGAACGCGCCCAGCGCCGTCTTCTGATCCAGTATCCGAAGCGCCAGGAAGGCAACCGCATGGCCGGGGGCGAGCGTTCGTTCCTGCCGCTGAAGGTCAACACCGCAGGCGTGATCCCGCCGATCTTCGCCTCGTCGCTGCTGATGCTGCCGACGACGGTAGCGACCATGACGGCGAACGCCGATCTGCCCAGCTGGATGAGCTGGCTGCCGCTGGTGACGGCGCAGCTGACGCACGGCCAGCCGCTGTTCATGGCGCTGTACGCCGCCCTGATCGTCTTCTTCTGCTTCTTCTACACCTCGATTACCTTCAACCCCGAGGATACGGCCGAGAACCTACGCAAATACGGCGGCTTCCTGCCAGGCATCCGTCCGGGCAAGCGCACGGCGGAATATCTGGACTATGTCCTGACCCGTCTGACCGTGATCGGCGCCGCCTACATCACGGCCGTCTGCCTGCTGCCCGAGTTCCTGGTCGCCCAGATGGGCAACAGCCTGTACTTTGGCGGAACGTCTATCTTGATCGTCGTCTCGGTCACGATGGACACTGTGGCCCAGATTCAGTCTCAACTGCTGGCGCACCAGTACGAAGGCCTGATCAAGAAGGCCAAGCTGCGCGGACGTGGCGGTCGTGGCGCGCCCACGCCCGTGCGCCGCTAAGTCTTAAGCTGACAGACGCCTAGGGGAGGGCTGAAGCATGAACTTGATCCTGTTCGGACCGCCGGCGGCGGGCAAGGGCACCCAGGCGAAGCGGCTGGTGGAAGAGAAGGGCATGGTCCAACTCTCCACCGGCGACATGCTTCGCGCGGCGATCGCCTCTGGCTCGGATCTGGGGCTCAAGGTCAAGGACGTGCTGGCGCGTGGCGACCTGGTCACGGACGAGATCGTCATCGCCCTGATCGAGGACCGCTTGACGGAGGCTGAGGCCGCCGGCGGCGCCATTTTCGACGGCTTCCCCCGCACCGTGGCCCAGGCCGAGGCGCTGGACGAGATGCTGGCCAAGCGCGGCGTCCAGATCGATGCCGTCGTGAGGCTGAAGGTCGATGACACCGCCCTGACCGAACGGATCGCCAAGCGGTTCGCCGAACAGGGCCGCCCCGACGACAATCCCGAATCGTTCAAGGTCCGGCTTGAGGCCTACAACCGCAACACCGCGCCGCTGCTTCCCTATTACGAAGCCCAGGGCAAGCTGACGCAGGCTGACGGCATGGGCACGATCGAGTCCGTGGCCAAGGCCATCGACGAGGCCCTGGCCTGATTTGCGATCTCGGGCGTTGATCGCCTGATGACCGAACACGCCGACCTAAAGCCTGAGAAGACCCGCCTGCGTCGCTGGCGCATGGCGGGCCTGTTCGTCGTCGTCGCCGTCGCCGAGATCGGCTTGTTCCTGTTGCTGGGGCGGGTGAGGGGGCCGGCGCAGACGCCTTTGGTCGACCCGCCGCCGTTCGAGGTCGTGCTCTACGATCCCCCGCCGCCCATTTCGAACGAACCGCCCGCGCCCGAGACAGGCGGCGGCGCGCCCGCTGCGCCCAGCATCATCCACACGCCGCCGCCTCCGCCCAAGGAACGCCCGCGCGAGGTTCCCGCTCCGCCCGTGAAAGCGCCCGAACCCGCCACCGTCGTGGGTATCGCCCCGGCTCCGTCGCCCCAGCCTGGTTTCGGTTTGGGCGGGCAGGGGACAGGCAGCGGTTCGACCGGCCCGCGCCTGGTCACCGGCCCCACCATCGGTCAGATCCGCGCCAACCACCCCCAGGGCGCCCGGAGCCGTTACGGGCGGGTGGAGCTGTCGTGCGTCATCCGACTGGACAGCCGGCTTGACGCTTGTCGTGTGGTCGATGAGTCGCCCCCTGGCCTGGGCTTCGGCGCGGCAGGCCTCCAGGTCTCCGGCTTCTTCCGTTTCCAGCCCCCTACCGAGGACGGCCAACCCGTCGAGGGGCAGCGGGTCACTGTCGGCGTGGACTTCGGCCGTCCGCCGCGTTGACGCGCCTCCAGATGTTGACGCCTCGTGAATCACATGTATAAGGGCGCCTTCCCGCGAAGGGCGCCACGCTCCTGGTCTGTTGACCGGAGCGTTTGTTGCGTCTGACTAACGCGTATCTGGAGAATTTCGTGGCCCGTATTGCTGGCGTCAACATCCCGACCAACAAGCGCGTAGAGATCGCGCTTCAGTATATCCATGGCATCGGCCCTGCCGCCGCCAAGGACATCACCGAGAAGGTGGGCATCGAAGCCGCCCGCCGGGTAAACCAGCTGACGGACGCCGAAGTCCTGTCGATCCGCGAGACGATCGACAAGGATCACACCGTCGAGGGCGACCTGCGCCGCGAGACGTCGATGAACATCAAGCGTCTGATGGACCTGGCCTGCTACCGCGGCCTGCGTCACCGTAAGGGCCTGCCGGTCCGCGGTCAGCGCACCCATACGAACGCCCGCACCCGCAAGGGTCCCGCCAAGCCGATCGCCGGCAAGAAGAAGTAAGACAGACACATGGCCAAGGAACCGGGTCGCGTAAAGAAGCGCGAGCGCAAGAACATCACCTCGGGCGTCGCCCACGTGAATGCTTCGTTCAACAACACCATGATCACGATCACCGATGCCCAGGGCAACGCGATCTCGTGGTCTTCGGCCGGACACATGGGCTTCAAGGGTTCGCGTAAGTCGACCCCTTACGCCGCACAGATGGCCGCTGAAGATGCAGGCAAGAAGGCTCAGGAACACGGCGTGAAGACGCTGGAAGTGAACGTCTCGGGTCCGGGTTCCGGCCGTGAGTCGGCCCTGCGCGCTCTGCAGTCGGTCGGCCTGACGATCACGACCATCCGCGACGTCACGCCGATGCCGCACAATGGTTGCCGTCCGCCCAAGCGTCGTCGCGTCTAAGCGATAGCGTTCTAAGGCACCCCCCATCTCCGTCCGCTCCATCATGGCCTCGTCGACAAGGCCGGAGCAGGCGAAACCCGTTCGAGGGACAAAATGATCGAAAGAAACTGGCAAGAGCTGATCCGTCCCGAGAAGCCGCAGATCGAGACCGGTTCCGACGCCCAGCGCAAGGCGCGCCTGGTGGCCGAACCTCTCGAGCGTGGCTTCGGCGTGACGCTTGGCAACGCGCTCCGTCGCGTTCTGCTGTCCTCGCTGCAAGGCGCGGCTGTCACGGCCATCCAGATCGACGGCGTCGTTCATGAATTCTCGTCGCTGGAAGGCGTGCGGGAAGACGTGGTCGACATCGTCCTGAACATCAAGCAACTGGCGCTGCGCATGCACGCTGAAGGCCCCAAGCGCATGACCTTGCGCGCCACAGGCCCCGGCGCTGTGACGGCCGGCCAGATCGACGTGCCGGCGGACATCGAGGTTCTGAACCCCGACCACGTCATCTGCACGCTGGACGACGGCGCGTCGGTCCGCATGGAACTGACCGTTCAGAACGGCAAGGGCTATGTCGCCGCCGAACTGAACCGTCCGGAAGATGCGCCGATCGGCCTGATCGCCGTCGACGCCCTGTATTCGCCGGTCAAGAAGGTGGCTTACCGCGTCGAGCCGACCCGTCAGGGCCAGTCGCTGGACTACGACAAGCTGCTGCTGGAAGTCGAAACCAACGGTGCGGTCACGCCGGTTGACGCCGTCGCTTATGCGGCGCGCATCCTGCAGGACCAACTCCAGATCTTCATCACCTTCGAAGAGCCCAAGAAGGCTGTCGAGCAGTCGGACGGCAAGCCCGACCTGCCCTTCAACCCGGCGCTGCTGAAGAAGGTGGACGAACTGGAACTGTCGGTTCGTTCGGCCAACTGCTTGAAGAACGACAACATCGTCTACATCGGCGACCTGATCCAGAAGACCGAGGGCGAAATGCTTCGCACCCCGAACTTCGGCCGCAAGTCGCTGAACGAGATCAAGGAAGTTCTGACGACGATGGGTCTCAGCCTCGGCATGGACGTGCCGAACTGGCCCCCCGAAAACATCGAAGACCTGGCCAAGAAGTTCGACGACCAGATCTAAGTTCAACCCTCCGCCCGTCTCCCTTGGGAGAATGTCGGGGCGGTTAGAAGATTACGGTTCCAGGTCCCTTTGAGGATACCGGTTCCGGAGTAGGAGAGACCCTGATGCGCCACGGCGCCGCCCATCGTAAACTCGGTCGCACGAGCAGCCACCGCACCGCCATGTTCGCGAACATGGCCGCCTCGCTGATCAAGCACGAGCAGATCACCACGACCCTGCCCAAGGCGAAGGAACTGCGCCCCTTCGTCGAGAAGCTGGTCACCCTCGCCAAGAAGGGCGACCTGCACGCTCGTCGTCAGGCCATCAGCCAGGTTCGCGACGTGCCGCAAGTCGGCAAGCTGTTCGAAACGCTCGGCCCGCGCTACAGCGAGCGTAACGGCGGCTATATCCGCATCATGAAGGCCGGCTTCCGCCATGGCGATAACGCCCCGATGGCCGTCATCGAGTTCGTCGATCGCGACGTCGAAGCCAAGGGCAAGGACTCCGGTCCGGTCCTGGCCTTCGAAGGCGGCGACGAAGACTAGGATTTGGTCGCATGACCAAACGCCGGAAGGGCGGTCGGAGCAATCCGACCGCCCTTTTGCGTTGCGCGGACACGGGGCATGAGGGGTGAATGAGCGTTTCGATCGTTGATTATCGTCCCGACCACGCCGCCGTTTGGGCGCAGCTGAATACGGCCTGGCTGGCCGAGGGCGGGTTCGCCGTCGAGGCCAAGGATCGGGTCGCCATCGACGATCCGCAGGGGATGTTCCTGGACAAGGGCGGGCGCATCTTCATCGCCGAGCGGGACGGAGAGGCCGTGGGATGCTGCGCCCTGGTCCCGACCGACGACGGGGTCGAGGTCTGCAAGATGACGGTCACGCTGGCCGCGCGCGGCCTGGGACTGGCCCGGCGCCTGCTGGAGGCCTGCGAAGCGGCGGCGCGGGTGGCCGGTGCGGGTCGGCTCTATCTGGAGACCAACAGCGCGCTGACGCCGGCCATCGCCCTCTATGAAAGCTTCGGCTTCGTCCATCTGCCGGCACGGCCGACGCCCTATGCCCGCGCCGATGTCTTCATGGAGAAGCGGCTCTAGCCGTCAAGGATGGCGGCGACCGCCATGACCCATATGAGCAGAATGCACAGGCCATAGGCGATCTGGTCCTGGCGTGAGGGGCGGGGCGGTCTTGGGGGCGGGTTAGGGAGCGGCATCGCCAAGCTTGAACCTGATTTCCCAAGGCGCAGAAATCGATTAAGCGGGTCGGTGTCTGTGAGGGGAGATCACATGTCGGGCCGTGCGCCGCCACCGCTCAATGCATTGCGAACCTTCGAGGTCTTCGCCCGGCACAGAAGCATGACCCGTGCAGCGGCCGAGCTGTGCGTGACCCACGGCGCGGTCAGCCGCCAGATCGCGGCGCTGCAAGCCTCGCTGGGCGTGCCCCTGGTGACGGGGCCGCGTCATGCGCTGACCCTGACCGAGGCGGGGGCGCAACTGGCCGAGCGGCTGACGCCGGCCTTTGGCGCGATCACCGATGCCGTCGACGGCGTGCGCCAGGGTGCGGCGCGCGAGATCGAGATTTCTTGCCTGGGCACGTTCGCGCTGAAATGGCTGATCCCACGCCTGCCGGGGTTTCTGGAGGCCCATCCGGACGTGCGGGTCAGGCTGTCGGAATCCTATGCGACGGTCGATTATCGGCGTGATCGGTTCGACGGCGCGATCCGCATCGTCGAGCCGGATCAGGTCCATGTCCGCACCGAATCCACGCGCTTTCTGGCGCAGTATCAGGGGCCGGTCGGGACGCCGACCTTGATGGCGGGGTTGCCGACGCTGGAGGCCGTGGCGCATGCGCCGCGCCTGCGCTCGGCCACCTTCCGTCGGGCCTGGCCGGCGTGGTCGGAACTGGCGGGCGTGGCTCTGCCGACGGTGACGACGGAGCGGGAGTTCGCCCACAACCATTCGCTGGTCGAGGCGGCCATCTCGGGCCTTGGCGTGGCTATCGCGCCGTGGGCCTTCGTGGCGCCGGACGTCATCGCGGGGCGGCTGGCGGCGCCGTTCGGCTTCGTGGAGCGGCCGTCGTGGTTCGCTTTCCTGCGGCCGGAGGGACGCAGGGATGCGGCGGTCGACGCCTTCCGCGACTGGCTGGTCGCGGAAGGCGAGCGCAGTCCGCCGCCGCCTATTCCTTCGACAGATCCTGGCGATTGAACCAGGCGACTGCGGCGGCGAAGGGCACGACGATCCACAGGGCCAGGCCGATGACGCCCTTGGCGACGGCGTGATCGGGCAGTTCGGTCGCCGCCATGCCGCCCTGGATGACGGCTTTCAGCAGGTCCGTGGCCAAGCCGGGCGACAGCAAGGGCAGCAGCCAGCCGTCCGTCGTCACGCCCATGGGCATCAGAAGCTGCGGCAGGAAGAACTGGGCCACGCCGATCACCAGCGGCGCGAACAGGGCCGCCAGCAGCGAGCGGGTCACCACCGCGCCGAGCAGGCCCAGCATGGTAAACTGAAGGATCCGAGCCCAGGAGGTCAGAGTCAGCAGGCCGAAATCAGTCGCCGCTGCGCCGGTCATCGAGAAGGTGATGGGCCGGCCGAACACCGCCGCCTGGATCAGGCTGGCGATTACGTCAGAGATCAGGGCGGCGAAGGTCGCCAGCACAATCACCAGGGCCACGACCGCCACCTTGCCGATCAGCAGGTTCGGGCGGGTGTTACGCGCGCTGATCAAGCGCCAGGTCTCCCAGCGATAGTCGCCGGCGTAGATGGTCGCCGCGCCGATCAGGACGAACATCAGGATCGCCGGATTGGCGAAGTCGCCGGCGCTCTTGACCAGGGTCAGACCCAGATCGAGCGGGCCGCCCTTCATCAGTTCGGGCGGCAGTTTGCCGGCCAGCTTGGCCTCGTTGGCCTTGGCGACCACGAAGCCCAGGGTGGCGAGGAGGACGCCCATGATCGGTATGAACAACACGCTCCAGAACAGGGCGGTGCGGTTCTTTGACAGGCGGTAGGTTTCGGATCGGATCGCGTCAGCCAGCACGGTTTTGCTCCTGCACGCCGGTCCAGCCGGTTTCGCTCATGAAGACGTCTTCCAGGTCGGCGCCGATCCAGCGGGCTTCTTCGATATCGACGCCGCCTTCGACCAGGGCCTTGATGGCGGCGGCGGCCTCGGCGCGGGGCACGGCGGCCACCACGGCGTCGCCGTCCAGCGTGGCGCGCTCGCCCAGCAACGACAGGGCCTTGGCCAGGGGGGTGACGGACAGGCGCAGACGCTCGCCCGAGGCGGTCAGGTCGGAGACCCGGCCCTCGGTGATCACCTTGCCCTTGTTGAAGATGGCGACGCGGTCGCAGACGCGCTGAACCTCCTGCAACTGGTGGCTGGCCAGGATGACGGTGACGCCGTCGTGGTCGGCCAGGCTGCGGATCAGGGCGCGCATCTCCTGGATGCCGGGCGGATCCATGCCGCTGGTCGGCTCATCCAGGATGACGAGGTCCGGCTTGGTCATCAGGGCGGCGGCGACGCCGAGGCGTTGCAGCATGCCGACCGAAAAGCCCTTCACGCGTCGGTTCGCCGCCTCGGTCAGACCGACGCGTTGCAGCCAGTTGTCGATCTCGGCCGACGTCACGCCGCCGTGCGCGCGGGCCAGCCATTCCAGCACCTGGCGGGCGGTCATGAAGGGCGGAAAACGCGGCGTCTCGATCATCGAGCCCATACGGCGCATCGAGGTCGGATCGCCGATCCGTCCGCCCATCACCGTCGCCTCGCCCTCGGTCGGGCGAATCAGGCCCAGCAGGGTGCGAAACAGGGTGGACTTGCCCGCGCCATTGGGGCCCAGAACGCCATAGACCCCGCCACGCGGGATCGACAGGGTCAGGCCGTCCAGGGCCCTCACCGTCCCATAGGTCTTGGTCAGGCCGCGAATGTCGATGACGGTTTCCATGACGCAAGCTTGGCGCGAGAACGATGTTCCCACAAGCCGTCGCGCGCCTGTCGTCCATTAAGTTTAGGCAATGGTTCAATGTCGTCTGTGAGTAAGCTTATGTCCCGTCTTCCCGCCTCCTGCCTGGCCTTGGTCGCCGCCGTTGTGGTTGCGTCGTGCGCGATCGCGCCAGTCTCGGTCCAACCCGTCTCGCAATCCCCGGTCGTTTCCGCCTCGTCGTCGCAGTCGGCACGCCCCGATCTGGTGATTCTGGTCTCGATCGACGGGTTCTCGCCGGATTATCTGGGCAAGGGTCAGACGCCGGTAATGGACGCGCTGGTCGCGGGCGGCGCATTCGGGCCGATGCGGCCGTCGTTCCCCAGCGTGACCTTCCCCAACCACTATACGCTGGTGACGGGCCTGCACCCCGACCATCACGGCGTGGTCGGCAACCGCTTCACCGACGCGCAGCTGGGCGTCTTCACCATGGCCAGCAAGGAGACCGGCTTCTGGGATCAGGGCGAGCCGATCTGGGTCACGGCGGAAAAGGCCGGCATTCGCACCGGCACCATGTTCTGGCCGGGATCGGAGGTCGAGATTGACGGCGTGCGCCCCAGCCAGTGGACGCCTTTCGATCAGGGAATGCCGGGCGATGCGCGGGTGGATCGGGTGCTGTCGTGGCTGGACCTGCCGATGGATCAGCGGCCGAAGCTGGAGACCCTGTATTTCGACATCGTGGACACCGCCGGCCACCGCAACGGCCCCGATGCGGCCGAGACGGGCGCCGCCGTGGCCTCGGTCGATGCCTCCATGGGACAGCTGGTCGAGGGGCTGAAGGCGAGGGGGCTTTATGATCGGACGATGCTGGTCGTGGTGTCCGATCACGGCATGGCCGCGACCTCGCCGGACCGGGTGGTCTGGATCGACGACATCATCGACCCGGCGGCGCTGAAGATCGGCTATGGCAGAGCGGTCCTGACCGCCGACCCGGCCCCGGGGCGCGAGGCCGAGGTGCAGCAGAAGCTGGTCGGTCGTCATGCCCATATGGAATGCTGGAACAAGGCCGATGTGCCGGCGAGGTTGGTCTATGGCTCCAACCCGCGCGTGGCCCAGATCGTCTGCCTGGTCGAGACCGGCTGGTTGACGGCGACGCGCGACCGGCCGGTGACCCGCGCGGGCGGCGCCCACGGCTATGACAATCAGGCGCCGGAGATGGCGGCGGTCTTTATCGCCCACGGGCCGGGCGTCGTGGCGGGGCGGCGACTAACCGATCTGGACAGCGTGGACGTTCAGCCCTTCCTGGCGCGGATGTTGGGCATTGCGGCCCCTGCGGGTGACGGCCGAGCCGCCGACACCTTGCCCGTCACCACGCCCTGATCGGGTGATTGGCGAGGCGGCCAATTAGGCGCACAAAGGTCGGCAAGCGGGGGAGGCTGGAATGCGCAAGGGTCTGTGGGTCGCGACGGTTTCGGTCGCCTGTCTGATCGCGCCGGTGGCGGTGGCCGACGCAACGGCGACGGCGGCGACCCTGGCCTTGATCGCCAATCCCCAGGTCTGCGGGCGCGTGGGCGCGGTCGGCGATGTCCAGCCGACGGCGGACATGGTCATGGTCCCCGGCTTCGGCGACGAGGGCTTCGCCGTCGATACGAAGAACCCGGAGGCCCAGGCCTGGTTCGACCACGGGGTGCGGCTGCGCTGGGCGTTCGAACATTCGGAATCGGTGCGGGCCTTCCGCAAGGCGAGGCAGTTGGATCCGTCGTGCGGCATGTGCGCCTGGGGCGAGGCCTGGGCCATCGGGCCGAATCTGAACGGCGGCGGGAACGACCCTGAATCCATCGCCACAGGATTGAGAACGGCGCGCGAAGCCCGGCCGCTGGCCGGCGACGCCACGCCGATGCAGCGCCAGATGATCGATGCCCTGATCCAACGCTACTCCGGCAAGGAAAACACGCGCGCTCTTCGCTTCGCCCGCGCCATGGACCGGATCGCCAAACGCCATCCCGACGATGTGTCGGTGGGGTCCATCACCGCCGACGCCTGGATGCTGCAGCCCGAGGGCGAATGGTGGGACGATAACGGCAAGGCGACCGATCCGGCAGTGACGCGCGCGATGGCGATCCTGGAGCACAGCCTGACGGTCAAGCCGAACGATCCGGCGTCCATCCACCTGTATATCCACCTGACGGAATGGTCTGACGATCCGCATCGGGCGCTGGCCTATGGCGAGCGGCTGGCGCTGCTGGCGCCGGGGGCCAGCCACCTGGTCCATATGCCGTCGCACACCTTCTATCGGGTGGGGCGGTACAAGGACGCGATGATGTCCAACGTCAATGCGGTGGCGCTGGACAAGACCTACGACCGGCTGGCCAGCCCGCCCGGCGGTATTCGCGGCATGAGACTGCACGCCCACAACATCCATTTCGGCATGGGCGGCGCCCTGATGGCGGGCGGCGCCGAGCGGGGGCTGGAGCTGGCCAACTGGTATCTAGCGACCTACCCGCAGCTGTCGGCCGCGCCGGAGCCCGGCGAGGACGCCTATGTGACCTATCGCCAGGTGATGGCGGCGGACGCCTATGCGCTCTACGGCCGGTTCGGATCGGCAGCTCAGGTCGCGGCCCTGCCTGAACCGAACGCGGGACGGCCCTTGATGCGGGTGGGCTGGCGCTATGCGCGGGGCGAGGCGGCGGCGCGGCGGGGCGATGCCGCGGCCGTTCGGGTCGAGGCCCAGGCCATCGCGGCCTTGCTGGCCAACAAGGCGTTCAAGGGACCGATGGCGGATCGCCAGGTTGGTTTCGCCGAACTGTTCCAGAAGGTGCTGGAAGGCCGCGCGGCCATGATCGACCGGGACTATCCGGCCGCCATCGCCGCCTATGGCCGGGCGGCGGCGATCCAGGCGATGGCGCCCGAGGGCGGCGATCCGCCTATGATCTGGTATCCGACGCGCCGCAGTTTGGCGGCCGCGATGCTGGCGTCCGGCGATGCGGCGGGGGCCAAGGCCAAGATCGCCGAACTGCTGAAGGACTGGCCCAGCGATCCGTACAGCTACTACGTTCTTTATCGCGCCGAGCAGGCGATGGGCGACGAGGCGGCGGCGAACGACGCCCTGCGCCATGCGGGGGTGGAGTGGATCGGCGGGGAGATGACGCTGGGCGAGGCGTGACACGCTTTTCCTTCTCCCATAGGGAGAAGGTGGCCCGAAGGGCCGGATGAGGGGTTACGACGCTGATCGTGTCGCACACCGTAACCCCTCGCCCTTTCGCCTTGCCGATCGCTGCGCTCTCGGAGGCTCAAGCCCTCTCCCAACGGGAGAGGGTAGGCTAGCGCTTTGCCGCCTCGATCAGCTTGGCGATTTCGGCCGGGTCGATGCCGGGGCTGGCCTTGCCGTTGACGAAAAAGGTGGGCGTGCCGCGCAGGCGCAGGGCGGCGGCCGTGGTGTGGATGTCGGCGATGTGGCGGGTGGTGTCGGGCGCGGCGATGGCGGCCTTGGCGCGGGCCATGTCAACGCCGTTGGCGGCGAGGATGGCGTCGATGGACTCGATCGACAAGGCGCGCTCGGTCATCAGTGCGTCATAGACCTCCAGATACTTGCCCTGCTGATGCGCGGCCAGAGCGGCGCGGGCGGCGTATTGCGAGGTGATGTCGTCGCCGCGGTCCAGGATGGGCCAGTCCTTGAAGACGAAGCGGACCTCGGGATGGGCGGCCATCAGCGCGCGATAGTCGTGGGCAACGGCCTTGCAGCCGGGACAGCGGAAGTCGAAGAATTCGACCACCGTGACCTTGGCGTTCGCCGGACCGAAGGCGGGGTCGCGGGCATCGGGCGCCAAGAGGCCGGCGTTTGCGGCGGCGGCCTGGTTGCTCTCTTCGACGCTGGCCTCGGCTTCCTTGGACTGCAGCGCCAGTTGCGTCTCCTGCAGCACCTCGGGGTGCTCCAGCAGATAGGATCGAACGTCGGACTCACCGGCGTTGAAATAGGGCGCGACCGAGAAACCCAGGGCGATGACCGACAGGCCCAGGGCCAGATAGCCGGCCAGAGCCCCGCTGAATGGGGCGGGTTTGGCGGTCTGGGGTGCAGGCGCTGGCGTGGAGGCGTCGTCGGTCATTGAGGCTCGCAGTCGGGGAAGGGGTCAGTTGAGGCTGGCCGGTCGGCGCGCGGCGTCGCGTCGGTCGAGGTCCAGTATGTCGTCGGGCGTGGCGCCCGAGGCCAGGACGATGTCCACCGCCCGGCGCCATTCGATGGAGCCGGGGTCCAGCATGGAGCGGGCGCGCAGGGCGAACTGGGTCGCCTCTTTTTCACTGCCGGCGGCGAAATAGTATTCGGCCGAGGCCAGGCGCGCCTCGCCCTCCTTGCCTTGCGAGGCATAGGCCTGGGCCAGCAGGCGCCAGGCCAAGGTGTTTTCCTTTTCTGCGACGACGGCGTGTTTCAGCTGATCGACGGCCTCGTCCAGATTGGCCTTGTCGTTGGTCTCGATCAGGGCGTGGGCCAGGTTGACGCGCAACAGGGGCGCGTCGGGCTTCAGGCGAACGGCCTCGCGGTGGGCGGCGACGGCGTCGGCGGGGCGGCCCTCCTCGAACAGGATCTGGCCCTTCAGTTCCTGAAAATAGGGGTTGTTCACGTCGCCGGCGATCAGGTCGCCCACCGCCGTCAGCGCCTTTTCCGTCTGGCCGTCGCGATACCAGGCGATGGCGCGCGCGTAGCGGCCGGGCAAGGCGGTGTTGGTCGACGGATAGTCTCGCAGGGTCGCGTTCGGCGGATCCATGAAGGCGTGGATCTTGGCCAGGATTAGGGCGTGCTGGGCCAGGCGTTCGGGGCTGTCGCGATGATCGTAGTGCGGCTGTTCCTGCACATAGCGGCGCAGGGTCTCGATCCGGTTCGACGACAGGGGGTGGCTGCGGAAATAGGGATAGCGGCGGGCGTCCGAGAAGACCTCCTGCGAGCGGAAGTTCTCGAAGAACGACACGAGGCCCGCGCCCGATTCGCCGGCGCCTTCCAGCGCCCGCGCGCCTGACAGGTCGGCCTCCCCCTCCTGGCTCTGCATATATTGCAAGGCGCCCAAGGCGCCGAAATACTGGCTGGAACCCAGTAGGGCCACGCCCGCGTCCGGCGCCCCCGCTATGATGGCCAGGGCGCCCAGGGCCATGGTCATGAACATCGGCTGTTTGCCGGCGTTCTGGGCTCCATCGCGCAGCGTGTGGCGGTTCTTGATGTGGCCCGCCTCGTGCGCCATCACGCCCAGCAGTTCGCCGGGCGTCTTGGTGCGCAGGATCAGGCCGGTGTTGACGCCCATGATCCGCCCGCGCGTAGCGAAGGCGTTCAGGTCGTTGTCATTGACCAGCAAGACCTGGATGTCGGTGGGGTTCAGCCCCATCGAGACGAAGACCGGGTCGGCCCATTCGCGTACGATGCCCTCGACCTCGGTGTCGCGGATCAGGCTCTGGGCCGAGGCCTGGCCGGCGACGACGAGACCCATCAGGCCCGCCGTCGCCGCCGCCAGAACACGAGATGCAGATCGGGGAAGCCACCTCATGGCTCTACTCCAATAGCGACCGGGCCCCGCCTGCATCCTGACAGTCTAATCGTGACCGATCAGCGGCGCCACCACCCGCGCTTGGGCTTTTCAGGCGGTGCGACGATCTGGTTCGGATCTTCGGCGATGATCGCTTCGACATCGACCTCGGGCGTCGGCGCCACGAACGGCTCGGCCAGGACGGCCGGCTGTGGTTCGGCCACAACGGGGGGAGCGACCGGCGCGGCAGGCTGCTCGACCGGGGCGACGGCGACCGGCTCGGCGACCAGGGCCTCGTGCGGGGTCACGTCCAGTTCGACCGGTGCGCCTTCGACCGTGGCCTCGTTCGGCTCGATGGCCGTGTCGGGATGCGGTTCGGCCGCGATCTCGACATTGGCGCTGGCCGACTTGCGACGCACGCGGCGGCGCTGAGGTTCGGGTTGGGGCTCGGGCGCGATGGCCGGCGCAGCAGCCTCGACGCTCTCACCGGTCGGTTCGACGATGACGGCCATCGGGGTCTCGGGCGAGCCGTCGGGCGGCATGCCTTCGTTGGTGGCGCGGTTCTCGACCTTGATCTCGTGGCCGACGGGCGCGTCGCCACGACCCCGGCCGCGACGACGGCGACGGCGCGAACGGCCGCCTTCCTCGCCGGAGCCTTCGCCGGCGACAGCGTCCAGGCCTTTGACCTCGGCTTGAGCCTCTGCCGGACGCTCGGCGCGTTCGGGACGTTCGTTACGCGGTTCAGGGCGGCCCGGGTTCAGCGGGTCGAACCATACATAGGGGTCGTCCAGCGACGGGGTGCGACCGCGGACCCAGGTATAGACGTCGCGCTCGCCATCCTCGCGGACGCGGCGACCGCCACGGCGGCCACGGCGACGGCGACGGCCGTTCTCGTCTTCCTCGTCGTCCGAGGCGTCGTCGACGTTCAGCGTGTCGGCGGCTTCCGAGGTTTCGGCGACCTCGACGGTCTCCTCGTCGCGCCGACCGCCGCGACGGCGGCGATTGCGGCCCCGACCACGATCACGACCGCCGGACTCGGCGCGTTCAGAACGTTCGCGCGGCTCGTCGTCGTCGCTGTCCTCGCGGTCCAGCCCCTCGACATCGTCGTCATCGTCGTCGCCGACGATTTCCTCGTCGTCGTCCTCATCCTCGTCTTCGTAAAGCGAGGCGTCGAAATCGCCGTCGTCGAGATTGGGCATCTCGATCTCGGGCGCGACGAAGTCCTCGTTGGTCTCGGTGCGCTCGATATTGTGCTCGCCCTGGCCCAGGCTGTCGTCGATCTGGACGATGACGTTCAGGCCGCGACGTTCCAGCAGCGACTGCAGATAGGTGCGCTTGTGGTTCAGGATGTACAGGCCGACGGCGGTGCAGACCTTCAGAACCACGACGCCTGCGCCGTTCTTGCCGGCCTCAATGTCGACCGCACGCAGGGTCATCAGGGCGGCCGATTCGGCGGAGCGGATGCGGCCGGTGCCCTGGCAGTGCGGGCAGGCCTCGGTCGCGCCCTCTATCACGCCCAGGCGGCGACGCTGGCGGCTAATTTCCATCAGACCGAAGGGCGAGATGCGGCCCATCTGGATGCGGGCGCGGTCGGAAGACAGGGCTTCCTTCAACACACGCTCGACCGCGCGGTTGTTCTTGCTCTCATCCATGTCGATGAAGTCGATGACGACCAGGCCGGCGAGGTCGCGCAGGCGCAGCTGGCGGGCGGCTTCTTCGGCCGCTTCCATATTGGTCTTGAACGCCGTCTGCTCGACGTTGCGTTCCTTGGTGGCGCGGCCCGAGTTGACGTCGATGGCCACCAGGGCCTCGGTCTGGTTGATGACCAGATAGCCGCCGGACTTCAGCGGCACGACCGGCTGGTGAATCTGCGTCAGCAGTTCCTCGATGCCGTTGGCCGCGAACAGGGGCCGCGAGCCGCGATACAGGTGAACCTTCTTGGCCTGGGCCGGCATCAGCACGCGCATGAAGTCGCGCGCTTCCTTGAAGCCCTCGACGCCCTCGACCTGGATGCCGTCGAAATCCTTGTCGAACATGTCGCGCACGGCGCGGCGAACCAGATTCTCTTCCTCGTAGATCACAGAGGGGGCGTGAGACGAGAGCGTGGTCTCGCGGATCGTTTCCCAAAGACGCATCAGATACTGATAGTCGCGCTTGATCTCGGCCTTGGTGCGCTTGGCGCCGGCCGTGCGGATGATCAGGCCCATGCCCTTGGGCACTTCCAGGGCCGAGACGGCGCTCTTCAGGCGGCGACGGTCGGAGGTGTTGGTGATCTTGCGCGAAATGCCGCCGCCCTTGCCCGTGTTGGGCATCAGAACGCAGTAGCGGCCGGCCAGCGACAGCCAGGTGGTCAGGGCCGCGCCCTTGGCGCCGCGCTCGTCCTTGACGACCTGAACCAGCAGGATCTGGCGGCGCTTGATGACGTCCTGGATCTTGTAGCGACGCATCAGGCGACGCTTCAGCCGTTCCTCGTCGGCCAGGGCGCCTTCGGGATCGACGTCGTCGCCGGCGGACTCACGGTCCAGATCGTCCTCGTCCTCGTCGTCGTGCGCTTCGGCCATGATGGCTTCGCGGTCGGCGACAGGGATCTGGTAATAGTCCGGGTGGATTTCGTTGAAGGCCAGGAAGCCGTGGCGATTGCCGCCGTATTCGATGAACGCAGCCTGGAGGCTGGGCTCTACGCGGGTGACCTTGGCGAGGTAGATGTTGCCGCGAAGCTGGCGCTTCGCACGGGATTCGAAATCGAATTCCTCAATTTGCCGTCCGTCCACGATGGCGACCCGGGTCTCCTCGGGATGCGCCGCATCGATCAGCATTGTCTTTGACATGGATAGTCTCTCTCTGGCGCGCGCAGGCCGACCGTCCCGGAACACCGGGCAGGGTCATGGCGGCTCGCCGAATGAAGGTGGGGGCCGGCGCGCGCGACATCCCCTCGCCGAGAACGGCGAAGCGGGCTTGATCAAGCCGTTGGGGAACGCAGGCGGAAAGGCCCATTGAAGTCGTCGGTCCTGAACCGGGCGCGCCAATCCCTTGGGAAGGCCGCGTCCCTGGTCCGCTCTTCGAACCATCGGCGATGCCGGGGCGGTTCTCGGATTGGTGAAAGTCACGCCGCGAGGAGGGCGCGCCAAGATTCGCAGAGGCGAAATCGGCGCGATCGGTTCGCGAGCGTTCACAGCATAGTCACGCAACTGGAGAATTAAAAGGCGTTCGCCTTAACCCCCTGCACACGAGCCTCTGGCATCCTGAGGATCGAGTAGGCTTGAATTGGGTTCGCCGTCGCAATGAGCGGTCGCGTTTTGACAGGTTTGATGCGCTGGGGCGCGAAGGAATGGGCGATGACCGCCCTTGCCTTCGTGGTCATCTGCATGGTCGGCCTGTTCGCCACACGCGGTTTCGCCTGGGGCGCCCAGGGCGACGTGCTGGCCGTGCGCTTCGGCGCCGACGGCGACCGCACCCGTGTCGTCATCGATCTGGACAAGTCGGCGCAGGGCCGCGTCATCGACGCCGGCGGCGAGGGCCGCGTGGTCCTGGCCCTGAATGGCGTGGCGCCGGGACGGGGGCTGAGCGGCGGCGGATCGGGCCTGGTGCGGTCCTATGAAGTCACATGGTCCGGCGGGTCGTCGCGGGTTCAGCTGGAACTGGCGCGAGGCAGCGAGATCGAACGACGCTTCCTGCTGCCGCCCGGCGACGGCGTAAGCCACTATCGTTATGTCGTGGATTTGAAGGCGACCGGCGCGGCCGTACGCGCGTCCAACACGCCTGCGCCGCGACCCAGCGCGCCGCCGCGCCGGGCCGAACGGCCGTTGATCGTCATCGACGCCGGCCACGGCGGCAACGATCCCGGCGCCAGCGGCGCCACCGCTAAAGAAAAGGAAGTCACTCTTGCCGCCGCCCTGGCGCTGAAGGCCGAACTGGAGAAGAACGGTCGTTATCGCGTGCGCCTTACCCGGTCCGATGATCGGTACGTTGACCTGTATCGCCGGGTGTCGATTGCACGTCAGTCGGACGCCGACCTGTTCATCTCTTTGCACGCCGACGCCGGGGCCGATCCCGCGCTGCGCGGGGCCAGCGTGTATACGCTATCGGAACAGGGCGCGGGCCGTGCCGTGCGCGAGTTCACGCGCGGCGACAACTGGCACCGCGAACTGCACCTGCCGGGCCGCGACCCGTCGGTGGATCGCATCCTGCTGGATATGACCCAGCGCGCGACCCAGAACCGCTCGGCCCAATTCGCCCGCGTTCTGCTGACCCATCTGGAGGCCTCGGACCAGCCGCTGCTGCGCCGCAGCCACCGCGATGCCGGTCTGGCCGTGCTGCTGGCGCCGGACGTGCCGGCCGTGCTGCTGGAGATGGGCTTCATCACCAATCCCGAGGACGAGCGGCTGCTGACCGACGAGCGCGCGCGCCGTCGTTTGATGAAGTCTGTTGCGGACGGCATCGACCGCTATTTCCGGGAACCTTCGGCCCCGATGATGACCGCCTCGACCAGCCAGGCCGCCGGTCAGCCCTGATCCGGCGCAACCAAGCCGGTCGTCGCCGGTTTCGGGACCATGAAGAAAGCAATCGTGACGGGCGGCGCGGGTCTGATCGGCTGGGGCATCTGCAAGGCGTTGAGCGCATGCGGGTGGGAGGTGGCGTCCTTCGACCTGAAGGCCGGCATGAGCACCGACACCCGCCAGATTCTGTGTGACATCGGCGACGAGGCCTCGGTCGCCAAAGCCTATGAGGAACTCGGCTGGTCGGAACTGGACCTGCTGGTGAACAACGGCGGCGTCGCTGATCCCGTCAACGGGCCGCTGGCCGAACTGTCGCTGGAAACCTGGCGCAACACGGTCGACAGCCACCTGACAGGCGCCTTCCTGATGACCCGCAGCGCCATTCCGCTGCTGGCGAAGGGCGGGAGCATCATCAACATGGCCTCGACCCGCGCCTTCATGTCGGAACCTGAGACCGAAGCCTATGCCGCGTCCAAGGGCGCCATCGTCGCCCTGACCCACGCCCTGGCCATCAGCCTGGGGCCGAAGACGCGGGTGAATGCGATCGCGCCGGGCTGGATTTCCGGCGACGACGACCTGCGACCCGTCGATCATGACCAGCATCCCGTCGGCCGGGTGGGGCGTGTCGAGGACATCGCCCAGGCCGTGCTCTATCTGGCCGACGCGGGCTTCGTCACGGGTCAGGTGTTGACGGTGGACGGCGGCATGACCCGCAAGATGATCTACGCCGAATAGGCGAGGTCAGGCCAGGCCGGCCTTCTTGAGCGTCTTCCAGGCCTTGATGACACGTTGCAGCTTGGCCTCCGCGCCCCGGTCGCCGTTGTTGGTGTCGGGGTGAAAGCGTTTCAGCAGGTCGTGGTACTGGGCCTTGATCTTGGCCTTGTCTGCGCCGGGATCCAGATCCAGGTCGGCCAGAGCGGTGCGTTCCAGCTTGCCGATGCGGCGATCCTCGGTCGGAGACTGGGGCGCCTGGTCGCCCTTGCGCCCGAACAGGCCGAAGCTGTCGCGCCATGAGCCTGCGCCGGTGGTGTTGGACGTGCCCATCTTGGCGGCGAAGGCGGCGGCCTCACGCGTGAACTTGCCGGCTTGCATTTCCCAGGTCGGGCGGCCGCCGGTCATGGCCTCGTTCTCCTGAAGGTTGCGAATCTGGCCTTCGCTCATCCCGGCGTAGAAGTTCCAGCCCTTGTTGTACTCGCCGGCGTGGGGTTGGCAGAATTCATAGAAGTCGTTCAGCCGCTCGCGCGACTTGGGCGCCTTGGCGGCGGCGGCCTTGCGGCAGTCGGGCCACTGACACGGCTTTTCGCCCGGCTTGAGGTGAAGGACGTCGGCTTTCGCCGCCTCTTCATCGGGCTTGGGCGGCTTGACCCGAATGTCGGTGAAGCGCGGCTTGTATTGAAAGGAGGCGGACATCAGCCGAAGTGTAGGGCCGAATTGGACCGCATCAAGGAATCGATCATGTCTGAAGGCCCGGTCGCGACGATTATTCGTGCAAAACTGATGGATGGGCTCTCGCCGCAACGGCTTGAGGTCGAAGATGACAGCTGGCGACACGCTGGCCACCACCATGAAGGCGGTATGGATGCGAAGCCCGGCGGGGAGAGCCACTTCAATCTGGTGATCGTTTCGGCCGCTTTCCAGGGGCAATCGCGCCTGGCCCGCCAGCGCGCGGTGAACGCCTTGCTGAAAGACGAGATGGCCGGACCCGTACACGCCCTGTCGATCAAGGCGCTGACGCCGGAGGAGGCGGGAAACCCCGCATGACCAAAAAAACAGCGTTCACATCGTCTTAGAACCTTCGTCTTAACGTCACGCGACCAAACAGAACGTGGGGATCTGGGCTTATGGTGGAATCAGACGGCCTCGCGAAGGCGCTTCCGGGCGATCAACGCGCCGGGGATGCAGCCCAGGCGCTGACCGCCATTCTGCAGACGCAGTACCTGCGCTACATGATCATCGCGTCCTGGGCCCTGGGCCTGATGGGTACGGTGGGCTTGTGGCAGGCCGTGCTGTGGTTCGGGCTGACGGTCGCTGCGGGCTCCGTGCGCGGCATGGTCGAAAAGCGGCTGAGCCACCAGGTCGAGACGGGATGGGGCATGATCTTCCCCATCGTCGCCACGGTGACGACCGGCGCCTGGGCCATCGCGCCCCTGCTGGCCTGGTTCTCGCCTTCCGATTTCGGACGGCCGCTGGCCCTGGCTTTGATCATCTCCGGCTATGTGCTGGTGTTCGCCCAGCTGCGCAGCTCGCCGCGTCAGGCCATGATAATTTCGTCGCCCTACGGCGCCGCGGCGGCGGTCATTCTGTTCAGCCTGTGGGGCACCAGCGAGTTCTGGTCCATGCTGGCCGTCCTGCCGTTCACGGCGGCGGGCCTGTTCGTCCTGGTGACCATGACCCTGCTGCGCGAAGAGCGCATCCGCGCCTTCCAGTCGCATCAGGCTCATCTGATCGAGGAGCTTGAAGCCGCGCGCGACAAGGCCAATGCGGCCAACGACGCCAAGTCGAACTTCCTGGGCGTGATCTCTCACGAGCTGCGCACGCCGATGAACGGCGTTTTGGGCGCGGCCCAACTGCTCAGCGCCACCCGTCTGGAGACGACGCAGCGGGAGTATCTGTCGATCATCCGCAACTCGGGCGACAACCTGCTGTCGCTGCTGAACGACATCCTCGACATGACCAAGATCGAGGCGGGCAAGATGAACTTCGAGGTGATCGATATCGCCGTCGACAGCCTGCACAAGCGGATCACCGGCCCGTTCGAGGCCCAGGCGGAAGCCAAGGGGTTGGAGTTCGTCTCGACCCTGGAGGGCGAGATCCCGACGGTGGTGCGCGGCGATCCGCTGCGAGTCTGCCAAGTGGTTCAGAACCTGCTGTCGAACGCGGTCAAGTTCACCGAGGCCGGCCAGATTCATTATATCGTGCGTGGCCACCGGATTTCGGACCAGCGTGTGCGGTTCGAGTTCATCGTCAAGGACAGCGGCACCGGCATCGCCGCGGCGGACCTGGAGCGGCTGTTCCTGCCCTTCACCCAGGTCGACACTTCCTCGACGCGCCGGTTCGGCGGCACGGGCCTGGGCCTGACCATTGCGCGGCGCATGGCCAACATCATGGGCGGCGACATCACCGTCACCTCCAGGCTGGCCGAGGGCTCGTGCTTCACCCTGGAGATCGAGGCCGAGGTGGTGGAGTGGGCCAAGCCGGTCGCGGCCGATGAAATCTTCGCCGAGATCGAAGGCGGCGAATCGCTGCGGGTGCTGGTGGTCGAGGACCATCCGGTGAACCGCATGATCCTGGAGGCCTGGATGAGTTCCGCCAGCCACGTCACCTCGACGGCCGAAAACGGCCAGATTGCGGTCGAGATCGCCCAGGATCAGCCGTTCGACCTGATCATCATGGACGTGAACATGCCGGTCATGGACGGCCTGACCGCGACCCGACTTATTCGCGACGGCGGGGGCCGAAATGCGGGCACGCCCATCGTCGTTCTGTCAGCCTCGGCCCGAACCGAAGATCACGAGGCCGGCCTGGACGCCGGAGCCGACGCCTATCTGAACAAGCCCATCGACTTCAGCGCCCTGGCGACCCTGATGGGGCGGGTCGGGGGCGGACGCGAAGCCGTCGGCCAGATGGCGCTGCCGCCGTCCGAGACCGCCGCCGCCGCCTGATTGCGGCCGCGACGTGTTCCCGCGATGAACCTCAGGCGCTGACGGCGGTTCAGACACGCCTCAGTCGCCGCGCTCCATAACTGCGCTCAAGTCGAAATTCTTCGGCGCAGATGGAGATACGATCATGAGAAAGATCCTCACCGCCACGATGGCCGTCCTGATGGCCACGACCACCCTGGGCGCCGCCGGCGCGGCATCGGCCCAGTCGCGCGGCGATCATCGCTACGAGCAGCGAGAAGACCGTCGCGACTATCGCCGCGACCACCGTCAGGACCGCCAGGACTATCGCCAGCAACAACGCGACTATGATCGCTGGCAACGGGCCGAGCGCCGCTACAGCGCGCCTCACTATGCGCCCCCGCGGGGTTATGAGGTTCGGACCTGGAGCTATGGTCAGCGGTATCGGTAGAACGCCTATGCGGTGAGCGACGACTACAACCGCTATGGTTTGCGCGCGCCGCCACAGGGCTGTCAATAAACCTGCAAAGGCAATGACGTGGTTCTGGCCGCCGTAGCCGGTGGTCTGATCACCGCCGTGATCTCAACTGACCCACGGCAGACTTGAGATGCGCTCCGGAGGGAAACCTCCGGGGCGTTCTTCGTTCTGGAGGGACGGCGACGCTTCGCGCGCCCAAGATGGATGACGATGCGCGCCTTCGCCGAGCTTCTGGATCGCCTGTCCCTGACGGCTTCGCGCAATGCGAAACTGGTGCTGGTGCGCGACTATCTGAGGGCGACACCCGATCCTGACCGGGGGTGGGCGTTGGCGGCGCTGACGGGCGACCTGACCTTCGACGCCGCCAAGCCGGCCATGATCAGAAAGGCGGTCGAGGGGCGGGTGGACGGCGTGCTGTTCGGCTGGTCCTACGACTATGTCGGGGATCTGGCCGAGACCGTAGCCCTGATCTGGCCCGTGACGCCCGATCACCGACCCAATCGCGAGCCGGAGCTGGCCGAGGTGGTCGAGGCGCTTCGCACCGCCAGTCGGGCCGAGGTGAGGGGACTGTTGGAAGGCTGGCTGGATGCGCTGGAGCCGAAGGGGCGGTGGGCGCTGCTGAAGCTGATGACCGGGGCCTTGCGCGTCGGGCTGTCGGCGCGGCTGGCCAAGACGGCGGCGGCGATGATGCGACCGGACGCCGTGATGGCGCCGCCGTCGCCGGACGGGGACGAGGCGCAGACGACGCTGCAGGCCCTCGACGCCTCGGCCATTGAGGAGGTCTGGCACGCGGTCGAGCCGCCCTATGCCGATCTGTTCGCCTGGCTGGAGGGCAGGGCGGAGCGGCCCAGCCCCGACGCGCCCGGCCGGTTCCGCCCCGTCATGCTGGCGGTCGCCATCGACGAGGCCGTCGATCTGCCCAAGCTGTCGCCCGCCGACTACGCCGCCGAGTGGAAGTGGGACGGGATCCGCATCCAGGCGGTGCTGGAGGGCGAGGTCCGCAAGCTCTATTCGCGCACCGGCGACGAAATCTCGGCCGCTTTTCCCGATGTGATGGAGGCCCTGGCGTTCCAGGGCGCGATCGACGGCGAGCTGATCGTCTGGCGCGACGGGGCGGTGGCGCCGTTCGGGGATTTGCAGCAGCGGCTGAACCGCAAGACGGTGGACGCCAAGGCCATGCAGGCCTTCCCGGCGGCGGTGGTCGCCTATGACCTGCTGGCGCAGGACGGCGAGGACTTGCGAAGCCAGCCGCTTCGTGACCGTCGGAAGCAGCTGGAGGCCCTGGTGGCGGGCCATGCGGGCGAACGGCTGCATCTGTCGCCGGTGGTCGATTACGCCGACTGGGACCAACTGGCGCGCCTGCGTGCCGATCCGCCGGTCGGGGCCGCGGCCGAAGGGCTGATGCTGAAACGCTGGGACAGCCCCTATCTGGCGGGACGACCCAAGGGGCCGTGGTTCAAGTGGAAGCGCGACCCGCACGTCATCGACGCCGTCCTGATGTACGCCCAGCGTGGTCATGGAAAGCGATCCAGCTTCTATTCCGACTACACCTTCGGCGTCTGGACGCCGGAGGGGGCGCTGACGCCGGTGGGCAAGGCCTATTTCGGCTTCACCGACGAGGAACTGAAACAGCTCGACAAGTTCGTGCGTGACCACACCATCGACCGTTTCGGACCAGTGCGTTCAGTGCGGGCCGAGCGGGATTTCGGCTTAGTGCTTGAGATCGCCTTCGAGGGGCTGAACCGATCGACCCGGCACAAGTCGGGCGTGGCCATGCGCTTCCCGCGCGTCAGCCGCATCCGCTGGGACAAGCCGGCGCGAGAGGCCAACACCATCGAAGACGTGATGGACCTGCTGGACGCCATCGAAAGCGGCGGCGGGCGGATCGCAAAGGGCTGAAATCGGGCTTTCGGGGGTTCCAATCGGCGCGCCACGCGTTAGACCCGCCGCATGTCCTCGCCTCTTCCAACCGATGTCGCCCAGGCGGTCGCCGCAGGGCGCAAGGCCGTCTCCATCGACGCCGCCATGATCGCCAAGCTGACCGATATGGCAGGCGACTTCGCGATCAACCTGACCATCGCCATCCTGATCTTCGTCGCCACGGTCTTCGCGGCCAAATGGGCGGCGCGGGCGGCGAGGAACGCCCTGTCACGGGTGAAGGGTTTCCGTCACGATCCGACGGTCTTGAGTTTTGCGGTCCAGGTCGTGCGGGTGGTGGTGTTCATCATCGGCATGATCGCGGTGCTGCAACGGCTGGGGGTGCAGACGACCTCGATCATCGCGGTCCTGGGCGCGGCGTCACTGGCGGTGGGCCTGGCGTTGCAGGGCACGCTGTCGAACGTGGCGTCCGGGATCATGCTGCTGGTGCTGCGGCCCTATCGCGTCGGGGACATCGTCGATGTCGGCGGGATGAACGGCACGGTGCAGCGGTTGGACCTGTTCACGACCCAGTTGTCGAACGCCAACAACCACAAGATCGTCATCCCCAATTCCAAGGTTCTGAGCGATGCGTTGACCAACCTGACCGGCCAGCAGACCCGCCGGATCGAGATCAACTTCACCGTCGGCTACGGCGACGATCTGAACCGGGCGCGCAAGGCGCTGGTCGACATGGCCGAGGCGCATGAGGCGGTGCTGCAAGATCCGCCTCCCTGGACGGGAGTGACGGGCCTGCTGGACAGTTCGGTTCAGGTGACGCTGCACGCCTGGGTCAAGGTCGGTGACTGGTGGCAGACCCAGGCCGATCTGATGCAGGGCGGCAAGGAGGCGCTGGACGCCGCCGGTATCGAGATTCCGTTCCCGCACCAGGTCGCTGTGCCCTATGGCGACCATGACCCGTCGTCCGCCATTCCCGGCGCAACGGCCTCTGTCACCGCGTTCAAGGCCAGTTGATGCGTTACGATTTCGGCTCCGACAACACCGCAGGCATGGCGTTGAGCGCCATCGAGGGCCTGGTGCGCGCCAACAAGGGGTTCGCTAGAGCCTACGGCGCCGACGACGTCACCGCCCGCGCCGCCGATCAGATTCGCCAGCGGCTGGATGCCGACGCCGAGGTGCGTTTCGTCTTCAGCGGCACGGCGGCCAACGCCATTGCCCTGTCGATGCTGGCCCAGCCCTACGAGGCGGTGCTGGCGCACAACGCCGCCCACATCTGCACCGACGAGACGGGGGCGCCGGGCTTCTTCGGCCACGGCGTCGGCCTGATCGGCCTGCCGGGCTTTTCGGGCAAGATCGATCCGCTGGCCTTGCAGGCGCAACTGGCCGAACCCGAGGTCGGTCACCGCCAGCCGCCGGCCGCCCTGTCGCTGACCCAGGCGACGGAGTATGGCGCGGTCTATACCGAAGAAGAGCTGCGGCACCTGATCGAGCCGGTCAAGGCGCTGGGCTACGGCGTCCATATGGACGGTGCGCGACTGACCAACGCCGTCGCCTGCGGGTTCGACCTGAAGGACATTCCGCGCCTGGGCGTGGACGTGCTGGTGTTCGGCGGCGCCAAGGCGGGCGCCAACTGCGCCGAGGCCATCGTGCTGTTCGACAAGAGCCTGGCGCGGCGGCTGGACAACCGCCTGAAACAGGCCGGGCAGACGGCGTCGAAGACCCGCCTGCTGTCGGGACCGATGCTGGGGCTTCTGGAAAGCGGCGACTGGGAGGGCGGCGGCGCGCATGCCAATCTGATGGCGCAGAAGCTGGCGGCGGGGATCGCGGGGCGCTCGCCCTATACCCTGGCCCATCCGGTCGAGGCCAACGCCGTCTTCGTGCGCATGCCGACCGAGGCGCACGCACGCCTGAACGCCCTGGGCTGGGCCTGCTATCCGTTCGACGATGGATCGGTGCGGTTCGTCTGTTCGTGGGCGACACAGGAAGCGGCGGTGGACGAGCTGATCGAGGCGGTCGTCGGCCTGGGTTGAGCCACTAATCCCCTGTCACGCGCCAGCGTGGCCTTTCCCCGGTCGCATTGGGTTTCCATATGCGGATCATGGCGATACGAGGCGAACGCTCCGGCGGCAGGCGTGACCCGATGGTCAAGGCGCAGCAGGCGGGGAGCACACAGGACAAGACGGACGGACCCCCGACGCTGACGGCGCTGGCGGACCTTGCGCGGCTGGTAGCTCGTTCGGGCGCGCCGCACCTGAAACTGAGGCTGATCTGCGCCATCCTGCTGACGCTGGCGGGCAAGGGGCTCGGCGTCATGGCGCCCCTGGTGCTGGGCGCGGCGGTCAATCGGCTGGCGGCGGGGCAGGGCGCGGCGACAGCCGTCGGTCTGGGCTTTGCGGCCTTCGCCATCGGCTGGACGGTCGTGCGGTTCCTGTCGGCGGCCTCGCCGCTGGTGTCGGATGTGGTGTTCGCACCCGTCAGATCCGCCGCCCAGCGCACCACGGCGGCCGAGGCCTTCGCCCATGCGCTGAGCCTGTCGCTGGACTTCCACCAGACCAAACGCTCGGGCGCACTGTCGCGGACGATGGATCGCGGGTCACGCGCGGTGGACTTCCTGCTGCGCATCCTGGCCTTCAACCTGATCCCGACCGGGGTCGAGCTGGTGCTGGCGGCGGGGGTGCTGGGCGCGAAATACGACTGGCGGTTCGCCGCCGTCGCGGTGGTCGTTGTGGTCATCTACACCGCCGCCACCTTCGCCATGTCCAACTGGCGGCTGGAGCATCGCCGTATCATGAATGCGGCCGATTCCGAGGCGGCCGGCGTCTCGGTCGACGCCCTGCTGAACTATGAGACGGTCAAGTCGTTCGGCGCCGAGACGCGTGCGGCCCAGACCTATGACCGGGCGCTGGGCGACTATGCCGAGGCCTCGCTGAAGGCCAACAGCTCGCTGGCCATGCTGAACGGGATGCAGGCCCTGGTGATGAACCTGGGACTGGGCGTCATGGCTGTGATGGCCGGGTTCGAGGCGGCGGCCGGGCGGATGGGGCCGGGCGACGTGACGGCGGCCGTCCTGATCATGATCTCGCTGTATGCGCCGCTGAACATCCTGGGCTTCGCCTATCGCGAAATTCGCCAGTCCTTCATCGACATGGAGGAGATGCTGAAGGTGACGCGTCAGACGCCCCAGGTCGCGGACGCCCCCAATGCGCTGGCCCTGCCGCGCCCGGTCGATGCGCGCGGCGCGTCGGTGCGGTTCGAAAACGTCGGCTTCCGCCACGACGCGCGGGCCAATGGGCTGGAGAACGTCAGTTTCTTTGCGGCGCCCGGCACGACGACCGCGCTGGTCGGTCCGTCCGGCTCGGGCAAGTCCACCATCGTCAAACTGGCGTTGCGTCTGCTCGATCCGCAGGAAGGGCGCGTGCTGATCGACGGCCATGATGCGCGTCAGGTGACGCAGGCGTCGTTGCGCGCTGCGGTGGCCCTGGTGCCGCAGGACGTGGCTTTGTTCAACGAGACCCTGGGCGCCAACATCGCGTTCGCCCGACCCGATGCGGACGAGGCCCAGGTCTGGGCGGCGGCCGAGGCGGCGGAACTGGCCGACTTCATTCGCGGCCTGCCGGACGGGATGGAGACGCGGGTGGGAGAACGGGGGTTGAAACTGTCCGGCGGCGAGCGTCAGCGTGTCGGCATCGCGCGGGCTCTGCTGGCCGATCCCTGCATCCTGATCCTGGACGAGGCGACCAGCGCCCTGGACAGCCGAACCGAGGCCGCGATCCAGAAGACCCTGCAAAAGGCGCGTCATGGCCGCACGACCCTGGTGGTGGCGCACCGGCTGTCCACCGTGGCGGATGCCGATCAGATCCTGGTGCTGAAAGCCGGGCGGATCGTAGAGCGCGGCGGGCACCACGAGCTGGTCGCGCGGCAGGGCGGGGAATACGCCGCCCTGTGGCGCAAGCAGACGCGCGCCGGCAAGGCGTCTCAGGTCGCGGACTGATCGCTGGAAGGCAGCTTCTTGCGCAGGACTTCGTGCAGATTGGTCAGGATGGCGCTGCGGGCGGCCTGCTCCTCGGGCGGCAGGGACAGCAGCACCTTCATCGCCTGGGCGTGGACGGTTGCGATGCGCCAGTCGAATCCGCCTTGGCGCGGGGCTGCGTCCAGCAGGTCGCATAGCCCTTTCGCCGCCGTGCACAGGTCGTCCATCGCGAACGGGCTGGCCGCGTCGATGATCTGGCTGGAGGCGGAATAGGCCAGATCCAGCCGCATCGGCTCGATCAGGCCGGGCTCGGGCTTGGCCAACAGCACGGCGATATTGTCGGCGATGATGGCGCGGGCCTGGTCCTGCAAGGCGTCCAGATTGGCCCTGGCCTGGGCCAGGGCGACACCGACGCTGACGCCGCCGGGGCGATCCAGCATCTCGGACAGGCGCGACTTGCGCTGATTGTGGGTGATGACGGTCATAGGGCCAGGCTCTCCATCCCTTTGGCCTTGCGTATCATGTCGACCCGGCGTTCGACGCCCTCATAGCCGCTGTGTCGGAACCGGCGATCGGGTCCCAGATAGTCGCCGACTTCGAGGAAGGGCCGGCTGCCGCGCGCGACCCACAGGATCCGCTCCAGCAGCATGGCGGGGCTGAACGGCTTGGTGACGACGAAGTTGGCGCCGCAGTCCCGTGCCTCGGCTACACGCCCGCGCCGGATGTGGCTGGCGGTCATGATGACGGGAGTGAAGGCGTTGGGGTTGGGCCCGGATCGGCGCAGCCAGCGCACCAGTTCGAACCCGTCGATGTCGGGCATGTCGGTATCCACGACCAGCAGATCGATGGGCTTGTCGGTCAGCAGCTTCTTGGCCTGGGTTCCTGTGCCGCAGGCGAAGGCGGGCCGGATGCCGAACCCGGTCAAGGCGTTGGACGTCAGCGTCAGCGAGAAGGGCGAATCGTCGACGATCATCGTGATCGCGCCACCCAGGTTGAAGACGGCGCTTTCGCGCAGGGATTCGCCGCCGCTCATGCCGCAAAGGCTTCGGTCTGTCCCGCCGTCGTCGTGATCATGGCCGGTCGCAAACCCCCATGCGCTCCAGTGAAGGTCGCAGCGTGGCAGACGATGGTGGATGCTGCGTTAACGCTGTTCGGCTAGAGGGCGCCGATGGCGTAGAAACGGTCGGCGCGCCGCTTCTTGATCTGTTGGGGCGACAGACCCTCGAAGCCTTTCAGCTCTTCCGCCAGAACGTCGCCGACATTGGCCATGGCGGCGTCGCGGTCGGTGTGGGCGCCGCCCACTGGCTCCTCGATCAGGCGATCCACGATCTTCAGGCCCATCAGGTCCGGACCGGTGATCTTCATCGCCATGGCCGCGTCCCTGGCCCGCGCGCCGTCGCGCCACAGGATGCCGGCCGCGCCCTCGGGCGAGATGACCGAATAGATCGAATGCTCCAGCATCAGCACGCGGCTGGCCGCCGCGATGGCGATGGCGCCGCCGGATCCACCTTCGCCGGTGATGGTGGCGATGGAGGGCACGCCCAGGGTCAGGCAGCGCTCGGTCGAGCGGGCGATGGCCTCGGCCTGACCGCGCTCCTCGGCGCCCAGGCCCGGATAGGCGCCGGCCGTGTCGATGAAGCTGAGGACCGGCAGGCCGAACTGCTCGGCCATGTCCATCAGGCGCACGGCCTTGCGATAGCCCTCGGGCCGGGCCATGCCGAAGTTGTGGGTGATGCGGGTGGCGGTGTCGTGGCCCTTTTCATGTCCCATGATCACGACCGGACGGCCGCGAAAGCGCGCCAGGCCGCCCAGGATGGCCTGGTCGTCGCCGAACTGACGGTCGCCGTGCAGTTCGTTCCAGTCGGTGAACAGGCTCTGGACATAGTCGATGAAGTGCGGACGCTGCGGGTGGCGCGCGACCTGGGTCTTCATCCAGGGGTCCAGACCGGCGTAGGTCTTCTTGCGCAGCTGCTCGGCCTTCTTGCGCAGGCCCTCGATCTCGTTGTCGAAATCGCCCGAGGCGTCGGACAGCAGCGACAGCTCCTCGATCTTGGCTTCCAGATCGGCGATCGGCTTTTCGAAGTCGAGATAGTGCGTGGCCATCAAGGCGTCCGGGAACTGCGAGCGGGCAAGAGCGCCCTTGGGGAAGGCGGGGGAACCTAGAGAGGTCAACGCCGCCGGGCAAGCGGCGGTTCAGAAGGCCTTTGGCAAACCGGCCTGTTTGAGGATTTCGTTGGCCATGATCCGCATGGGCTTGGATGGCACGGTGACTTGGCGACCCGCTGCATTTCGCCACTTCTCGTGACTGCCCTTGCCGCCTGGAACGCGCTCGAAGCCGGCATCCTTAAGCCGTCGCGTCAGGTCTCTGTAGTAGTCCTGAACCATCAATCTTCCCCGGAATCGAATCTAGAAACGATTCTCGCGCGGGCCGCAAAGTCGCAACGCCATGGTCAGGCTGCGACCAGATCGAGTTGCCGTGACGCCTCGAAACGAATAGCGACGGGTTCGTGGATGTCCAGATTGGAGGCGAGGAGGTCGGGCGCGAAATGCCTGATCAGATCCTCGAATTCTTCCAGCGTGTCCGTCTGAAGGACGAGGCCCGGAATGTCGGACTCGCTGTACCAAACGCTGGCCTCAGCGTCCCAGATCGCCTTGACGTAGAATGAATGCGCCATGGCCCGAATATGCGCCGTCAGTCGTCGCGCGCCAAGGGGTGGTTTTGCTGGACGACCTGGGCCAGGCGGTCGGTGGCGACGTGGGTGTAGATCTGGGTGGTGGCGATGTCGGCGTGGCCCAGCAGGGTCTGGACGACGCGCAGGTCGGCGCCGCCTTCCAGCAGGTGGGTGGCGAAGGCGTGGCGCAGGACGTGGGGGCTGACGCGGGCCGGGTCGATGCCCGCCGTGATCGCGGCCTCGTCGAGCAACTGGGCGAAGCGGCGCGGGGTCAGATGTCCGGTGCGGCCGGATGACGGGAAGAGCCAGGGACTGTCGGGCGTCTCGGGCTTGCGCTTCTCATCGCGGGCGGTCAGCCAGGCCTTGATGGCCTCGCGGGCGGCGGTGTTCAGGGGCGCGAGCCGTTCCTTGCCGCCCTTGCCGCGCACGATCAGATAGGCGGGGTCGCGGCGGATGACCTCGACCTTGAGCCCCAGCAATTCCGAGACCCGCAGGCCCGAGGCGTAGGCCATCTCGACCAGGGCGACCAGGCGCAGGCCCGCCGCCGCGTCGCGGGCGGCCGCGGCGGCCAGCAGGGCGTCGATCTCGTTGCGGGTCAGAACCTTGGGCAGGGACCGGCCCTGTTTCGGGGCGTCGAGGCGGCGCGACGGATCATCGGTGCGCCAGCCTTCGGCCAGGGCGAAACGATAGAACTGACGCGCGGAGGACCGGCGGCGCGCGGCGGTGGCGGCGGACAGGCCGCGCCGCGACAGGTCGGCGAACCAGCCCTCGACCGCCTCGGCGTCGGCCTTCATCAGGCCGCCGGCGTCCGACAGCGCCGTCTCGGCGTCGGCCAGGTCGCGGCCATAGGCGGACAGGGTGTGGGGCGAGGCGTCGCGTTCGACGGCCATCATCTCCAGAAAGGCCTCGATCTGGGGCGTCATCGCACCGTCCGTCCTTCGAACGGATGGCGTGGGAGCGGGCTTGGTGTAGAGGTTTGATCGATCATGCCTGCCTGCGTCGCCGCCTTCGCCGTCCTTTCGACCGACCGTTCCGCCGGAGCCGCCGGATGAGGCGGCGCGCGAATCCGGGACCGACCCGCACCATAGCCCTGGTCGGGCTGATGGGGGTGGGCAAATCGTCGGTGGGACGCCGGCTGGCCAATCGGCTGAGGTTGCCGTTCGCCGATGGGGACGTGGAGATCGAATCGGCGGCCGGGATGACGGTGTCGGAAATCTTCGCCGCCCTGGGCGAGGCCGAGTTCCGGGCAGGCGAGGCGCGGGTGATCCGCCGCCTGCTGGAGGGGCCGCCCATCGTGCTGGCCACCGGCGGCGGGGCGATGATGAACCCCGAGACGCGCGCCCTGCTGAAGACGCGTTCCGACACCGTCTGGCTGAGGGCCGATCTGGCGGTGATCGCGGAACGGGTGGCGCGGCGCGACACGCGGCCGTTGCTGCGCGGCAAGGATCCGCTGGAGGTGCTGACCGGCTTGGCCGAGGCGCGCTACCCTATCTATGGCGAGGCGGACGTGACGGTGGACGTGGGCCAGGGCTCGCACGGCCAGGCGGTGGACGCCATTCACAAGAACCTGCGCCGGCACTGGCGCCACAGACGGCGTGCGGAGACGAAGACGTGACGATCATTCCGGTCAGCGGCGGGGCCTTTGCGGCCTATGACGTGGTGGTGGGACGCGGCCTGCTGGCGCAGGCGGGGGCGCATATCGCGCCGCTGGCCAAGGGGCGGACGGTCATCGTCACCGACGAGACGGTGGCGGGCATCCACGCCCAGGCCCTTATGGCGTCGCTGACGGCGGCGGGCGTCAAGAGCGAGATCGTGGCCGTGCCGGCAGGCGAGGGGTCCAAGTCCTTCTCCGAGCTGGAGCGCGTGCTGGACCGGTTGCTGGAGATCGGGCTGGACCGCAAGGATGTGGTGATCGCTCTGGGCGGCGGGGTGGTGGGGGATCTGGCCGGTCTGGCGGCGGCGCTGTTCATGCGCGGGATCGACTTCGTGCAGATCCCGACGACCCTGTTGGCCCAGGTCGATTCGTCGGTCGGCGGCAAGACGGCCATCGACACGCCGCGCGGCAAGAACCTGGTCGGGGCCTTCCATCAGCCGCGTCTGGTGCTGGCCGATATCGACGTGCTGGCGACGCTGCCGCCGCGTCAGGTGAAGTCCGGCTGGGCCGAGGTGCTGAAGCATGGGCTGATCTGCGACGCGGCCTTCTTCGACTGGCTGGCGGGCGAGGGAGCGGCGGGCGCAGACGGCGATCCGGCCGCGCTGGAACGGGCGGTGGTCCGCTCGGTCGAGATCAAGAGCGCGGTGGTCGGCGAGGACGAGAAGGAGGCGGGGCGGCGCGCCCTGCTGAACCTGGGCCACACCTTCGGCCATGCGGTCGAGACCGAGGTCGGCTTCGCCGAGGGTGCGCTGGCCCACGGCGAGGCGGTGGCCCTTGGGTGCTGCATGGCCTTCCGGTATTCGGCGCGCGAGGGGCTGTGCTCTGCCGCCGATGTGGAACGGGTCGAGGCGGTGGTCGCGGCGGCGGGCCTGCCGACCCAGCTGGCGCAGGCGGGGGTGTTCGCGGCGGATCGGCTGCTGGCCCTGATGGCCGGCGACAAGAAGGCCGAGGGCGGGGCGCTGACCCTGATCCTGGCGCGCGGCATCGGCCAGGCCTTCGTGGCCAAGGGTGTGGATGCCGCCAAGGTGCGCGCCTTCCTGATCGAGGAAGGCGCGACCGCGTGATGCGAATCGCCACGATCCCGCTGGAGGACCGTTTCGTGCGGCTGGAGCCGTTCGAGGATGGGCTGAAAACCGAGGTGCGGGCGGCGCTGGACTGCGACGCGGCGACCTGGGACATCATGGTCGCGCCGGCCTATGGCGCGCATTTCGAAGCCTGGTGGGACAGCGCCCTGGCGGCGATGCAGGCGGGCACACGGATCGCCTATGCGGTGCGGCGGCTGTCGGACCGCGTGGTGGTCGGCACGACCAGCCTGTACGAGATCAATCCGGCCTATCGCCGCTGCGAGATCGGGTCGACCTTCTATCGGCCGCAGGCGCGGGGCGGGGCGAGCAATCCGGCCTGCAAGCGGCTGTTGCTGGGCCACGCGTTCGATTCTGGCGCGGTGCGGGTCGAGATCATCACAGACGCCGTTAACGCCCAGAGCCAGGCCGCCATCCTGAAGCTGGGCGCCAAGGCCGAAGGCGTGCTGCGCAAGCACAAGATCACCTGGACCGGCCGGGCGCGCGACACCGCCATGTTCGCGGTTATCGACGATGACTGGCCCGCGGTGCGCGACGGGCTGGATCGGCGGCTGGCGGCGTTTTAGTCCACCGCCCGGCACTGCGTGGGCTGGCGGCCTTCGACGGACCAGGTGGCGAGGACTCCCTTGCCGCGCAGTTCGACGTTGGAGGCACGGTACCAGATGCCGTCGGCGGCGCGTTCCTGATACAGGTCGATGGCCTCGCCGGACGAGTTGCGGATAGTCGCCATCTGGCGCGGATTGTCGAAATCGACCGACAGGCGCTCGCCATTGTCGCACAGATAGACGGTGTGGACGACGCGGTTCAGCGTGCGGTCCTGGATCTCGGCGCCGGTGCGCTGGCGGGCGGTCTGGGCGTCGATGGCGCGTTCCTTGACCTCGTCGCCGGTACGCGGCGCCTTGTCGGGATCGGGACCGCAGGCGGTCAAAAGGGCCAGGGCGGCAAGCCCGCTGAAGACGATCGACTGCGGCAGATCCGGCTTGAACAACGACATTCCCTCCACGGCGACGCCCAACAGCGCAGCTTTTCGCGGCGTTCTAACGTGCGCCGCCTGCAGCCGTTCCCCTCCGTTGACGGAAGAAGGACTTGAGCAGGTTGGACGCCTCTTGCCCCAGAAGACCTGAGTCCGTCGTCGGGCGCCAGTGGCAGGTGGATTGTTCGAACAGGCGAGGGCCGTGGATGACCGCGCCGCCCTTGGGATCGTCGGCGGCCCAGACGACGCGGCCGATGCGGGCGTGGCTGATGGCGCCGGCGCACATGGCGCACGGCTCCAGCGTGACATAGAGGGTCAGGCCCGTGAGACGGTAGTTGTCCAGCGCCGTCGCCGCGCGGCGCATGGCGACGATCTCGGCATGGGCGGTGGGGTCGTGCGCGGCGATGGGACCGTTGGCGCCGGTCGAAATTACCTCACCTGAGGCCGGATCGACAAGAATTGCACCCACGGGCACCTCTCCTGCGTCCGCCGCCGCTTGCGCTTGGTCCAGCGCCATGCGCATGAACCGCTCATCATGGTCCGCCATACAGACGACAACGACAAGAAGCCCCGCGCCCGTCAAGACGAACGGTCGCCCCGGCCCTTTAAATCCTCCGGTCCCCGCAAGAGCGGCGACGGGACGAAATCCTATGGCGACAAGCCACGCAGCCCTCGCGAAGACGGCCCCAAGCGGTTCGGCGACAAGCCGGCGCGAGCGGGGGCGAGCGATCGTCCGCGCAGCGACAAGGGCGCGGATAGGGGCGGCGGCAAGGACAACAAGGCGTCCGACACGCCCCTGCGCGCCGAGCGAATCGCCAAGACCATGGCCCGCGCGGGTATCGCCTCGCGTCGTGAGGTCGAGCGTCTGATCGGCCTGGGCAAGGTGGCGGTGAACGGCCGCATCCTGGACACGCCGGCGACCCTGGTGACGCGCGACGACGTGATCACCGTGGACGGCAAGCCCATGGGCGGGGCGCAGGCGACGCGCGTCTGGCGCTATCACAAGCCCGCTGGCCTGCTGACCAGCCACAAGGATCCGACGGGCCGCCCGACGGTGTTCGACGCCCTGCCGGCCGGCCTGCCGCGCGTGATCTCGATCGGACGGCTGGATCTGTCGACCGAAGGCCTGCTGCTGCTGACCAACGACGGCGAGCTGAGCCGGGCGATGGAGCTGCCCTCGGCCGGGCTGGTGCGTCAGTACCGGGCGCGGGCGCGGGGCAAAATAACCCAAGAGCAGTTGGACGAGCTGAAGAAAGGCGCCGTCGTGGAGGGCATCTCCTACGGTCCAATGGTGGCGACGCTGGACAAGGCCAAGGAAAGCAAATCCGAGGACGGCCGCACGCCGAGCAACCTGTGGATTTCGGTTTCGATCACCGAGGGCAAGAACCGCGAAGTCCGCAAGGTGCTGGAGTCCGTCGGCCTTACGGTCAACCGGCTGATCCGCCTGGCCTATGGCCCGTTCCGTCTGGACGTCCTGCCCGTCGGGTCGGTCGAGGAGATCGGGCCGCGCGTGATCCGCGAGCTGCTGGCCGACTACATCCGGCCCGAGAACCTGCCGATGGGCAATACGGTCGAGACGCCGGCGCCCATCCCTGGTCGTCGGGTGTCGACGCCGATCCTCAAGGGCAACTCGGGCTCGGCCATGTCCGATCCGTCGCGCAAGCCCAGCCGGGTCCGCGCCGCCGAGACGGCCCAGGCCGATGCGGTCGAGCGCCGTGAGCGTCCGCCCAAGAAGGAAGGCTGGGCCAAGGCGACGCCCCGCACCGTCCATCCCAAGAAGGCCTACAAGCCTCGCGAGGATGGCGAACGCCCTGCGCGCGTCTACACGCCCCGCGAGGATGGTGATCGGCCCGCCCGCACCTATACGCCGCGTGACGGCGCTCCGGCGCGCAGCAGCGACGGTCCCAAGCGTGATTACAAGCCGCGCACGGCGGGCGCAGACGCAGGCAAGCGCGACTTCAAGCCACGCGGCTTCGGCGCCAGCGGCAGCAGCCGCGAGACGCGGCCGCCCCGCACCGGCGGCGGCAAGCCGGCTGGACCCTCGGGCACCAGCGGCCGCGCGCCAGGGGGCAAGCCCCGCACGCCGCGCTAAGCGGCGACTGGAGACCTGACGATGGATGCACGCCTGTCCGGCCGGTGCCTGTGCGGCGCGGTGAGCTTCACCGCCTCGCCCAAGGGCGGCATGCACGCCTGCCATTGCGGCACGTGCCGACACATCTCGGGCGGCATCCTGTTCAGCGTCGATTGCGGCGACAGCGTCGAGGTCCAGGGGGATGTGGCGACCTATGCCTCGTCCGACTGGGCGACGCGGCAGTTCTGCCCCGCGTGCGGGACCGGCCTGTTCTGGCGCGCCAACGATGGCGGGATCACCATGGTCTCGGCCCAGGCTTTCGACGATCCGACGGCCTTTGCGCTGGAGGACGAGTTCTGCATCGAGAGCAAGCCGGCGACCTATGCGCTGGCGGGCGACCGGCCGCGCCTGACCACCGAACAACTGTGGGCGCAGTTCGCGGCGCCTGAGGCCTGATGCGGATCGTCGCCGGCAGCCTGAAGGGCCGGGCCATCGTCGCGCCGGACGGGCAGGGCACGCGCCCGACCTCGGACCGGGCGCGGCAGGCCGTGTTCAATGTGCTGGAACATGCCGCCTGGGCCGAGAGCCTGCAGGGGGCGCGGGTCATTGACCTGTACGCCGGATCGGGCGCCCTGGGGTTCGAGGCGGTCAGCCGGGGGGCGGGCTTCTGCCTGTTCGTCGAGACCGACGACGGCGCGCGCGGCGCCATCCGCGAGAACGCCGACGCCTATGGGCTTATGGGGCGCACGCGGGTGCATCGGCGCAGCGCCACGGACCTGGGCGTGCGGCCCGGCCCCATCGCCGAGGCTTTCGACATCGCCTTCCTGGACCCGCCCTATGGCAAGGGGCTGGGGGAGCAGACGCTGGCGCGGCTGCTGGAGGGCAACTGGCTCAAGCCCGGCGCCATCGTGGTGTTCGAGCGCGGGTCGGACGAGCCGGAGATCGACACGCCCGGCTATCAGCGGCTGGACGCGCGAGACTATGGCGCGGCGCGGGTGCTGTTCCTGAAAGTGATGGCCCCGACCGCCTGAGCGGGAAAAAGTGCACTCCGAATTTTTTGAGTGCACTTTCGTGCAGATTTTTGCGAGCAGATCGCAACGGGATCAGTCCTCGGGCGGCGGACCCAGCAGGGCCTCGTCCTCCTCTGCGATCTCGCGTCGTATCGTGACGCGACAAGCGTCGATGGCCTCGCGGCTCATGCCCTTGAAGAAGTCGGCGTCGAAATCTCGGGCCTCGCGGGCCAGGTCATCGGCCAGACGCCGCCAGCGCCGGGCGTCCGTGGCGCGCCCGCTCTCGACCGCCTCAGCGAAGCGCAGGCGCGCGGTGCGGGCCAGGTCGTCCATGTCCAGGTCGGAATAGAGACCGAGGTCGATCTTGCCGGGCGGGGGCTCGACCTGGTCGCTGCGACGCCAGCCGTATTTGCGGGCGCGACGGCGAAAGGCGGACAGGCCCAGGTCGTGGCGGCGACACACGGCCTCGGCGCTGAGGCCGGACAGATAGTCGGCGCGGGCCTGGGCCCAGGTTTGAGCGGCGCGGATGCGATAGACGTCGGTCATGACCGCAGCCGTAAACCAACGCTACGTCAGATGCGGACGTGGGCGTGTCCTGTCCTTCTCCCGTTGGCGCTGTTAGGGCGCAAAGTCACCTAGAGCCGGGGTGACTAACTGGCTGTTCTGTTTACGTTCTTCGCCATGGAGAACGCATCAAACGACCACCCGGACCGATCCAGCCTGCTCGACAGGCGAGAGGCCTTGCTCATCTACCTCGGCGCCCTTCAGGCGGAGCAGAGCCGTGCGTGCCTTGATCTCGATAAGATCGATGCGGCCTTGCTCGCCTTTCGGCCCAAGCAACCATTGCGGGACGCCGAAGGAAGAAGGCAGCCAAACGGAGAAGCCGTCCGCACGGTTCTGAGAATCCTCAGGGCTGCCGACCAGCCTCTGACGACAGCAGAGATAACCACTGAGGTTCGACGGCTACTGCCGCCTGCCTTCGCACCAACGGAACGGCTGCTGACGTGACCCCCTGAAACTCCTCCAGGAATAGCTAGAGTCCGCCCCTCGAAAGGACGGACAGAATGAAGCGATCAAGATTCACGGAAGAGCAGATCATCGGGATCCTGCGCGAGCAGGAGGCCGG
>Ga0265296_1000703_pt1 | contig 46320 bp, 34 predicted proteins | sample MunlanPumphouse1_FD_189073 | JGI IMG/M metagenome (GOLD analysis project Ga0265296, IMG submission 189073) | Groundwater microbial communities from a municipal landfill in Southern Ontario, Canada - Pumphouse #1 | ecosystem: Environmental > Aquatic > Deep subsurface > Groundwater | place... | reverse complement strand
ATTCTGATTCTCGGGACTTATTTAAGTATTAAAGCCTTGCCGGAAAATAGCTGGGATGGTTGGAGTCAAGGATCGTCGCAGGCCTTGCTTTCTAACAAACATTGGGTAAATGACGGTTTTTTAAAAAGCTATTTATTATTCCTGCCCCAAGGATACAGTAAAGTCGTCCGCTATTTTGATGATCCGGAGTTGCGCCAGCATGCCCATGGCACTCAAGCCGGCGATCTAATCGGCCAGCGGCTATACTATACTCACTATCCATCCGGTTATCTTTTGCCGACAGCTCTTTTAATGAAAGCTGGGGTGGAAAACCGTTTTTGGTTTCGTTTCTTGGAAATCATTTTTTCTTTAGGCAGTTTAGTTTTTCTGTATTGGTTTTTAACTATGATTTACAACCGAATTGGCGCTTTCCTGGGAGCTCTTTTCTTTGGCATGTCAATTATGTTTTGGAACTACGCCGACTCTCTGGCAAATCAGCCAATTGACGCGCTATTGAGCTCTGCGATTATCGCTTTAAGCGTTGTCGCCATAAAAAATCAAAAAAAGTATTTTAATTTTTTAATTTGGATTTTATATTTTATCTTGGCATTCAGTTCTTATGACTCAACTTTTTTTATCTTTGCCTGGCTGGTCGGATTAGATTTGATAATTAAGAAAGAAATTAATTTAAAAAAATGGGCCGTTTGGGCTTTAGCGCCGGTTTTAGCATTTGGTTTGCAAATACTGCAAAACACCCTCTACCTTGGCTGGCATGATATGCTGGTAGATCTTTATGGAGTATACAACGTTAGAGTTTTGGGAAAAGGAATGGATTTTACTATGCAAATTATAAGATTTATCAGCCCCTTTGATCGGTTCTTTGGATCACGGTATCCTTTGGGTGTTTTGATAGCCATCGCTGGATTTTTTTATGCTCGCTGGCTGGTAAAAAATAATACTGCTCTAAATAAATATTTAATTTTATCCGGTATCGCGACTTTGTTTAATTTTTTAATTTTTCCGCCGAATATGTTTTATCAGGGAAGGTTAATTTCTATTTTTGGCGGACTTGTCATGGCAATTATCACCTTGGAGACCATGAAGGTTCTGCGCAATAAAACAGAATTAACTAAAAATATTAAACTTTTATATATAGCGGCTTTTATTATTATTCTGGGCCTTTGGCTTATACAAGCTCAAAGAAGCTATGCGTATTACAAACATAGGGCCGCTAATGATATTCCTCAAAAAAATGTAGAATACGATAAAAAAATTAAGAATTTAGTGGCCGGCGACAAGATAATTATTCAAATGCTCGGTCTTGACCGCGAACTTCCTCCGTCCGACCCTCATCCTCCTTATGTCAGACCACAAAAAAAAATTGCATTCCGGCTTTATGATAACCATACTAACATTCCCGGGATTGATCCTTATCCTCAAATCTGGACCCAGGATGAATATTACGTCGGAAGCCCAATTTTGGGATTTGCCAGAACTTCGGATTTGATACGGGATCTGGGTTATTTAAAAAAGCGCTCGGAATTTCCTTTTAGCGCAATAATTCTAAGCGATCAGAAAGAAGTGCTTGAAAAAATACGCGAAGATATAATGATTAAAAAAATTTCCCAAAATAATCTTAAAATCCTTGAACTGGAAAGCGACAAATTTGCTCTTATAGTGCCGGAGACATAAATTTTATGATTCGTATTTTTTTAAAAATCGCCAAAAAATGGATAATTGATAACTGGGTGTTTGTTGTTTTGATCATCTTGTTATTGGCGTATCTGATTCCTATGGCTATGCCAGATAATCATATGGAAGGCGGTTCGGCTTTTCCTTTGCTTGCCGCCAGATGGTGGGCCAGAGACGGATTTATAAAACATTATTTTCTTCAATTGGTTAACGGATACGGAAAGATAGTTTTATATTTTGACGAACCGCAATTACAAGAACACGCCCAGGGCGTTATATCGGGCGGTTTAATCGGGCACAAACTTTATTATACTCATTACCCCAGCCTGTGGATTATGCCGATCGCTCTACTCATGAAACTCGGGATTGAAAAATTATTTTTTTTGCGGCTTTATTCCATCATTCTCTCAATTTTGGGACTTGTATTTTTTTATTCATTCGCAAAATCAATATCCAATAAATTCATTGCATTTACTGCGGTGCTTTATTTTAGTATTTCGCCAATTTTTCTTAAGTTTGCCGACCAATTCGGTTACGCTCTTGAAGACACGTGGTGGTTTTTGATTTTACTGCTTAGTTTTTTAACGCTTGAGAAATTAAAGACAGAAACATTGTCGCCTTCTAAAATAAAATGGCACCTCGCAGCTTTGTGGGGGATATATTTCTTGTTATCTTTAACATCTTTTGATGCAACTGTTTTTGTGTTTACCTGGCTTATGGGGATGTCAGCTTTATATCTTTACAATTCACCGCATCAGCGCAAAATTCGTATTTTTATATTTTTAACCGCCTTGTGGGCGCTTGCTCCAATCCTTGGGTTTGCCTTGCAGTTGATACAAAATGCCGCGTATCTTGGCTGGCATAATATGTTGCTTGATATTTATGGAACATTTACATCTGTGGGCAGTGGAACCGGAATGGGATTATTAGTACGAATTGAAGGTTTAATCAGGCCGTACTTTTCTATGACTGGCATCTACAATTTTTATACCGCCATTATTCCTTTTGGCATAGGAAAATTAAAGCAATCGCTAATCGGCCCGAGCATTCCAACATTGTTTATACTTTTGTTTTTAATCCCATTAGTTGCAGTTATTATCCTAAAACTAAAAAAACTGACAAATTATCGTTTTCCTCATCCGAATATACTCGTACTTTTGGTTTTAGCCCAGCTGTCTCAAATTCTGATATTGCCCTTTACCGGCTACAGGGATGCTATGGGACGTTTTACAGCGCCTTTTATAGGAGTCATTATCGGCACAATAGTATGGATGCTCTTTTTGGTATTCTCAAAAAGAAATTTCTTAACCTTGTCAAATAAAATCATATTTTCTGTTGTTGCGCTTATCATTATGTCACTGTTTGCAATTCAAATCGTCGTTGGCGCCACTCCCAGATTGTGGGCGCCTTACGCTACTTTGGGGGATGATCAAATCGCTTTCAGCAAAGCCATGCATAATATTGCGCCTGGAGAAAAAGCGACTTTCATGATCAATACTGCCGATACTCAAATACCCGAAGCAGAACTTAAAAAACGACACACGCTCTATACCCCTAAACAGTACATGTTCGATTATTACGCAGTTTGGGAATATTATCTTGATATGCCGCTTTTAGGATTTACAGGAATAGATTATCTTGTTAGGGATTTAACGTTTTTAGAAAAACGGGCAGAATTTCCTTTCACCGCCATTGTTACTTCGGATAACGAAAAAATAATTAACGAACTTTATAAAAATTTAGCCGATAAAAAACTACCGCTCTCAGCAGTTAAAATACTAGAAAATAGATACTTCTTTACCATCAGCCCCAACAAAAAGAATTAGGAATTGAAAATTGGAAATTAAAAATTGTCCCCACAAACCCGGATATTTGAATATTATCTCATGTTCCCCTTTCGGAACAAAAACCGCTTTGAATAAATAATTAGCTGTGTAAATTTGGGTTTTCTGATTGTCCACATATGCCTCCCAAGTCGGTAGATTGGCGTCGCTGTAAACCAGCCAGCCATTTCCAGAGGTTTTGATTTTGATGAATTGCGGCTTGAATTCTTGAATAACTACAGAGCTTGGAACTTGGAGCTTGTCCCGACTTTGTCGAGGATCCTCAATGGCTTTGCCATCGGGAGAGCTCGGAACTTGACTTGAGCAATCTTTTTGACACTCAATTAATGTTAATTCGCGAAAATCTTTTACCTTAAGCAGTTCTTCAAACGCTTTTTCAGAATCAACAAATTTAACATTTTTAGCAAAGTAGATCCTTGGCATGGCCTTGGTATTTTCATAAATATAGACAGGGATATTTTTTTCCGTAGCGGTGGTTTCGTAAATCAATTTAAGATTAGGTAGTTCAAAAGAGCTGAAGACATATTTAATATTGAGCATTGAGAGAAGGTTCTGGTTTTCGAGAGAGGAAAAACGAGAGATTTTTTGAGCAAGCGTCAGGTCGTTTGACTTTAGCCAAACCGGCTTAGTGTAAGTGGCCGGAATTTCATAGCCGATTTCATCGAGAATTTCAGAAATTCTTTGAGACCTAAACGGCTCTCCGCCCCCAAAACCGTCAATCCAATATGGATTAATCTGGAGACCGAGAGTTTTTATATCGTAATCCAAAGGATTTTTCAAATCATAAAATTTAAATTCCTGATACATCTCGGGTGGATAAAACCTAAAAACTCTAAAGTTATTTGAATCTTTAAGATTTTTAATAAATGCCACTGTATTGGGAGGATTTGTTATTAAGCTCTTGGGAGTGAAATTATAATAACCTTGCCAGATTAAAACCAGATTTAATATAGACGCGGCAACGGCCAGGATTTTGAACTTGTTAAAATTTAAATAATTTTTTCGATAAAAAATAAAAAGCGTCGTACCGATTAAAATAAAAATAAATGGAACTAAAAATTGGTAATTAAAGATTGAAAAACTATAAGCGCTGTCGTTAAAAACTTTAGTAATAACCGTGTGATAGTGTTCAATCGGGAATTTTTTGGCCGGAGAATAATAATTTTTGTCAAAATAATCCAAAATAATTTTTAAAATATTTGAACCCCAAAATCTCAGGACAATATTGACAGTTAAGATAAGCAGAAAATTAATAGCCGCGAAAATACCCAGGCCTTTTACAAAATTCTTAAACCACCTCGCTTCTTTTATATCTTTCAAATAGTCCAGGCCGTAAGCTGAAAGCGTCGCCAAAGAAAAAAAAGCCAGTGTATACCAATGAAACGGTGCCCGAAATCGATTAAATATGGGTAAAAACTGCGTCCACTGGAATATAGGAAAAAACCAAAGCCGCATGGAAAATGCAAACACAAACAGCGCCGTCCAAAAAGCAATAAACTTATTTTTCCGCCAAGAAAATATGGCGACGATTGCCAAAAGCAACGGAACAATACCGACATAGAGATTTGCCACACCGCTTAAAAGTGAAACTCCGCCAAATCCGGGTAGTTGAATAAAGGGATAAAAAAACTTTAAGATATCGCCAATTTTTAAATAATCATAAAAAATAGAAGCGCTAGTAGCTTCTCCCCTTAAAGTAAACGGCAGATAATTTAAAACGGGCAAAAGCCAAATGCTCGCTAAGACCGCCCCGCCCAAAACAATAAAAATATACCCGCGAAGTGTTTTATTAAAAAATTTTGGCCAACCCAAAAATACTGCGAAAGCTAATCCGGCAATAAAAGTATAAAATACTATATTAGTCATGCCTGCGATAAAACCGAACCCAGAAATCAAGCTGCCAAAAAGCAAATATTTCTTATCCCCCTCTGATAATTTTAGAATCGCGCAAAAAAATAACGGAATAAACAGAAAAGCGTTCCCAAAAATGGGAATAGAACCATACTGAATATTATTAAAAGAAAGCGCCCAGGCAAAACCGGCAATCAGCGAAGCTGAAATGGATAGGCCTAAGTTTCTCACAAACCAATACATTGCCAGTCCTCCGAGCAAAAAATTGATAAAGATGAGCCAGTTATAGGCCAAGATATAATCAAATAAACTAAAAAGTAGAATTCCTAAGGGATTAAAAAATCCGATTTGAGTCAAATAAACCGGAAATCCGGCCATATAACTTGACCACCAGAGTTGCAAATGGCCCTGCCTTAAGCTATCGCCAAAATCTTTATAAAAATTATAACCAGTCTGGCCTACCGCGTAATTAGTGACATAGTTGTCGTTAAGTATTTTTTCTCCACTTAAAATTGGCCAAAAAACTAGTGTCAATCCGAAAAAAAACAATAAAAACACCTGTAATTTTCCGCTTAATTTGGAGAAATCCATATTTGCCATCATACTATATTATGAGGCATAATAAAAATCAATGACAACCCGGGAAAAAATATCTCATTGGCTAAGAAAAACTTCAGAATTTCTCAAAACTGATATTATTTATACGCTTAAAGGCGGCTCTTTTCTTACTCTCGGCAATTTTTTTTCAATTGCCGCCAGTTTTGCTTTGGCTTTCTTTTTTGCCCGGCTTCTGCCAAAAGAAATATACGGCACTTACAGCTATATCCTTGCCTGGGTTTCGGTTTTGGGCGTTTTCGCTCTAACGGGCATGGACACGGCCATAATCCAATCAGTCAGCCGCGGCTTTGAAAATTCTTTTCTTTTCGGTTTGAAGAAAAAAATTCAATACGGAATTTTAGGAACCGTAACGGCTTTAATGATCGGAGCTTATTATGCTTACAACGGAAACGGAATGCTTGCTGCGGCATTTTTTATTTCCTCAATTTTTATCCCGCTTTTGAACGGCTTCCAAATTTACAACGCTTATCTTATCGGCAAAAAAGAATTTAAGACCTCGGCTTATTACGCGATGGCCGGCCAAGCATTTATTGCGTTGGTTTTAATAACTGCTATTTTTCTGACTAAAAACGTCATTTATTTAGTAGCCGCGTATTTACTCGCTAATCTTATTCCCAATGTTTTCTTTTTCATTAAAACCAAAATGAAAATTAAACCTGCGGGTGGCGAAAAAGACGAAGGAATAATGACCTACGCAAAACACTTGAGTTTTATCAATGTTGTTTCAATTATTGCTTCTTATTTTGATCAATTTTTAGCTTTTCACTTTTTGGGCCCGGCAAATCTTGCAACCTACGCGTTTGCCACCGCTCCGCCAGAGCAAATTAAAGGACTTTTCAAGGGCCTTTCAGATTTATCTTTACCCAAATTTTCGGAAAGAAGCGAGGAAGAACTAAAAAAAACAATGAAACGGAAAATCATCATTTTATCGGTTTTTACCGTTATAATAGTCGGAATTTACATTATTTTGGCGCCATGGTTTTATAAAATATTTTTTCCCCGTTATATTGACGCGGTGTTTTTATCACAAATTTTTGCTCTCTCAATGCTGAATACGCCGCCGAGCTTGATAATTGGCGCTCTTACCGCCCACAAAAAAATCAAAACCCTGTACTTATTTAATATCGTTTCCCCGATTTTCCAGATTTTAATTATGGTGATTTTAACGCCTTTTTATGGATTGATCGGCTTAATTTTAGCAAGAATTATTGCCCGAACATTTAACACTCTTCTTTCGCTTGGAATTTATTATAAATTATGAATCCTGTAAAAAATATTATTTCTAACGGGATAAGGCACCTTCCTTTTATCATTTTAATTTTTGTAATAGGGATATATCTCGGCGCCAAAGCCATTCCTGAAAACAGCTGGGACGGTTGGAAAGCATCCGGCCTAACTTTAGGTTCGGCTCAAACCCTACTCTCAAACAAGCATTGGGTAAATGACGGTTTTTTAAAAAACTATTTATTATTCATACCTTCAGGATACAGCAAAGTTGTGCGCTATTTTGACGAGCCGGAATTGCGCCAGCATGCTCATGGTACAATTTCGGGCGGTCTCATTGGCCAACGTCTTTATTATACTCATTATCCGCCGGGTTATCTTTTACCGACGGCTCTTTTAATGAAGCTTGGTGTAGAAACCCGCTTTTGGTTCCGATTTCTGGAAATTCTATTTTCTTTGGGCGGTTTGGTTTTTCTTTATTGGTTTTTTAACATGATAGCAGGGCGCCTGATCGCTTTTCTGGGGACTCTTTTTTATGCCATTTCAATTGTATTTTTGGATTTTGCCGATAGTCTTGCCAATCAACCCATAGACGATCTGTTGAGGCTCGCTGTTATTGCCTTAAGTGTTTTTGCGATCAAAAGCGGTAAAAAAAATTTCAACTATTTGGTCTGGGCGCTTTATTTTGTGTTATCCTTTAGTTCTTATGACTCAACCTTCTTTGTTTTCGCTTGGCTGGTCGGACTTGATTTGATAATAGAAAGAAAATTCAGATGGAAAAAATGGTTCCTGTGGGCCATGGCTCCGATTTTAGCATTTGGCTTGCAAATACTTCAAAACGTTTCCTATCTTGGCTGGTATGATATGCTTCTGGATTTTTACGGTGTTTTTAACGTACAATTTTTGGGAGCAAAAAATAGCGACTTACGATTAGGAGGTTCAAGAAACAGCTTTTTTATTTCGCATATTATCAGATTCTTTGAACCTTTCGGCGGATTCTTCGGGATTCATTGGTACCTGGATGCTTTAACGGCTCCGGGACATATTTTAAGTTATGGATTTTTTGAAAGAATTTGTTCAACAGTAAAACTCAATGCCAAATATTTGCTCATGATTAAGTGGTCTCTTGATACTTTGGTGGTATTAGGAGGAATTTTAAGTTTTTGGTTCGTTGAAAAAGTTTACAAGCCGATAAAAATCAATACAAATATGAAATACTTAATCCTGATGATATCGGCAGCTATATTTAGTTTCTTGTTTTTTCCGCCCCTCTTTCTTTATCAATCGCGGATGCTTACCGCCTTCGGCAGTTTTTTAATAGCCGGTCTTACAGTTATGACTATTAAAATCTTATACGCCAGAAAGAATTTGAAATTAAATTCAAAAATTCTCATATCGGCAATTCTACTCATTACTTTAGGATTATGGCTTGTTCAAATAGCAAGAACTTATAATTACCTAGAACATTGGCCGGATACCAATACTTGGCCTATTGCCAAAATAGAATTTGATAAAAAAATTAAAAATTTATTGCCGGGCGATAGGGTTGTTTTTGAGATGTTTTATCCAAGCAGTGGGATCTCTCCGGTAGATGAATATTATATGGGAAATCTTATCCTGAATTTCACCACAATAAATGATTTGGTCCGTGATTTAATTTATCTAAAGAAACGCTCTGAATTTCCTTTCGGCTCAATAATAATCACCGATAAAAAAGAAACTTCGGAAGAAATCCGCACGTCGTTAACCCAAAAATTAAATAAGAAAATTTCTTCAACTAAACTGGATGGAAAATTCATTCTTATCATTCCGGAATAATTTTTCATAATTTTTAAAACCGGCTTAATTATTTAGATGAAATACCTGCCTTTAATTATTTTACTTATTGTGATGGGAATATACCTTGGCGCCAAAGCCATTCCTGAAAACAGCTGGGATGGTTGGGGTTTCGGTTCGGCCCAAACTTTACTTTCCAACAAACATTGGGTTAAAGATGGTTTTATAAAAAGTTATTTTTTAATCTTGCCCCAAGGATACAGCAAGACGATACAATACTTCGATGATCAAGAATTACGCCATCATACTCATGGTATTGCCACCGGCGGATTAATCGGAAAACGTCTTTATTATACCCATTATCCTTCCGGTTCCTATATTCCCACTGCTCTTTTAATGAAACTTGGGGTAGAAAATCGTTTTTGGTTCCGCTTTCTAGAAATTTTATTTTCTTTAGCGTCTTTGGCAATTCTTTATTGGATTTTTTTTGTGATTTCTAATCGGTTAATTGCTTTATTGGGCGTTTTTTATTATGGAATTTCGGTTTTATTTTTGGATTACGCCGATACTCTGGGTAACCAGCCTTTTGACGAACTTTTACGCTTTGCGATAATTGCTTTGAGCATTGCTGCCATAAATAATAGAAAAAAATATTTTAATTACCTAATTTGGTTTTTTTATCTTTTACTTGCAATCTCTTCTTATGATTCAACTTTTTTTATTTTTGCATGGCTGGTTGGGCTTGACATTATAGTTCAGAAAAAAATAAATTGGCGAAAATTACTTTTTTGGGCAACGGCGCCAATTCTAGCATTCGGTCTGCAAATACTGCAAAACACACTATATCTCGGCTGGTATGACATGTTGCTTGATTTTTTTGGCGCATTTAAGACAGCGCTCGTCGGATCGCGGAAAAATTTCTTCATCTCCCATTTTAACAGATTAACCGATCCATTTGACTGGTTTTTCGGGGTTAAATGGTATGCGGGAATGTTAATATCTATGGTTGGCATTGCATTTGTTAAATTTGTTAAAAAATATTCTCAAAGTGTTTTTGATATGAGATTTTTATATTTAGGTTTTTTTGCACTTTTGATTAATTTTTTGTTTTTCCCGTCGCTCTTTTTTTATCAATCAAGAATCGTTTCTGTATTTGGCGGGCTCTTGGTGGGAAGTTTAACTGTTTTAACCATAAAAGCACTATTTCAAAAAAATTTAACTATAAATTTGCGGATTTTATTTTCAATAATTTTAATAATCACGACAGGACTGTGGCTAATCCAGACCCAAAGAACTTATGCGTACATCAAAAATTGGCCGAATAATGCCTGGCCCTCCGAATCGATTAGTTTTGATGCCAGAATCAAAAACTTGGTAGCGGGCGATAAGGTTATTTTTGAGATATTCGGACCGAGCCCCGAAATTCCTGCAGACCGTTATTCAATGGCTAAGCCCCAAGACGAATATTATATCGGAAGTCCGATTTTGGTCTTCAATAATATTATGGATCTAATCCGTGATTTTAATTACCTTAAAAAACGGTCCGAATTTCCTTTTAGCGCTATAATTATTACGGATCAAAACGAAACAATTCAGGAAATACGGCAAAAATTAAAAGCCAAAAATCCAATCTTTAAAATAAGCAATTACTTTATTTTAATAATTCAATAATAGTATCATAAGATTCCTATAGGAAAGTTATGATAACAAATAAATAGTTTTATAAAAATTTTCGGTACCAATTGAGAGTTTTTTGAATCTGTTCATCCAAGCTAAAAAAATTTTCTATCCTTTTTTTACCGTTGTCGCCGAATGATTTGGCTTTTTCCGGACTTTTCAATAAATCAATAATTTTATCGGTCAATTCTTTTTCATTGTAGGGGTTTACAATATATCCCGTTTCATTGTTTATCACTACTTCCGGCGTACCGCCAAAACATGTGCCTATAACCGGCTTTGCCGATGCCATCGCTTCAAGATTAACCGTTGGAAACGGATCAAGATAAAGCGACGGCACAACAATTATCTTGGATTCAGAAAAAATTCTTTTCATCGCCTCTCTATTCTGCCAGGGCATAACTTTTATATTTTGATTTTCAGCAGCACTGAAGTTTCCATCGCCGACAATTATAAGCTTAGCATCGGGAATTTCAGAATTGATAATGTCAAAAGCCTTGATTAAAACATTGACTCCTTTCGCCTCATCTACCCGCCCGGCAAAAAGAATATTATTTCCTTGCGGTTCGCCGACCGCCCATTCTTGGACGTTAATACCGTTATGAATCACTTCAATATCGGAAATGCCATTTGTTTCAAGCGCCTCTTTTAGTGCTTTGCTGACCGCGAAAATTTTATCAGCTTTTTTTAAGGCGCGCTTGATGAAAAATTTTTGAGATGGATTGTAGCCAAGTCCATCCTTTTTTAAATTATCAAACCAATTGATTTTATAATCATATTTCGGTTCGAGTTCGCAAATTTTTCTTTTAGGAAATAATTTGCCGTTAAAAATGACTTGGGCATCGTGCAAGGTCAAAAAAACGGCGCGGGAATATTCTTTTGCCAGTTTTATAATGCCATAAGAAAACCGACTATGAAGAGCGTGAATATGGACAATGTCGGGCTTATATTTCTTCAAAATAACTTCTGCGCTTTTTAAAATATTACGATTTTTTAAATTTTTAAAATTCCGGAGTTTGCCGAAAGAGCGAGTATAAATTTTTCTGATTTTGATTCCTTCAATTTCAATTTCTCCGGCCAAACTTTTATCATTTGTGGCAGTCAAAACTATCAACTCTTGTCCGGAACTAACAAGCCCTTTAGCCAAAGAAAAAGCCACATTAGCGGCGCCGCCGCTATTTTCCGGCAAAAATTCATCTAAAATAAATAGAATGCGCATCACTTTTGAGCAATAATTAACCAACCAAGGGTATGTTTTTGATTGGCCCTACTTTTATCCAATCCGTCAATCAAAATAGACAGCCGGCCGCAAATTAAAAAAACCGGATTAAAGATTTTGGCAAGCCAAGCATGGCGGTGTAAATTGAATAAATCAATGGCATAGCGGATTTTCATTTGGCAGTTCGCAACCCAAAACCCTCCTCTTTTTTCTATTAATATAATTTTAAAACCGGAACTTTCAAAAATTTCTTCCAACGCAAATTTGGTAAACCTGAAATAATCGCGCGGTTCTTCGTGAAGTTCACTTAATTGCGGCGCGGTAATCAAACAATGTCCTCCGGGCTTGAGCACGCGGTAAAATTCACTAACGGCTTTTGCGGGATTTTTAACATGCTCCAAAACTTGCATAGAAATAATTGAATCAACGCTGCCATTTTCAAGCGGGATATTTTCAACCGAACCCACGATATCGGCGCCGCTCTCCGGCCTAATGTCCAATGTGAGATATTTTTCAAATTTAAAAAAAGATTTATACCGGCGTATTTCGCCGCTTCCAGCATCCAAAATAATGCCCTCCAGATAATGCGCGTGTTTTTTGATTTGCTGTTTTAATAAATATCTATCAGGTTGAAATAACATATTAAAAATTTAGCTACTTTTTCTTGGCCACCACAAATGTGTTGGCGTAAATAATTTTTGAAGGAAAAACCCCGTCGCAAACTTTCGCAATTTTTTCTATAACCGCAATAAAACGCCCGGATTTGTGTTTATAAGGGCTAAACCGGGAAAAATGGAGCATTTCTGAAAGCACCATAAAAAATCCGCCGTAAATTCCTGAATCAACAATTTCAAAACCGGAAGATTTAAAAATTTCTTCAAGGCCCTCGCGGGAAAACCGGAAGTTATCCTTAGGGTCGGCATGAAAAGGAATCATGAAAGGAGCCGTAATAATTGCGTTACCTCCCGTTTTTAAAACTTTTTTGATTTCACGGACAACAGAAAATGGATTGTCAACGTGTTCAAAAACTTGCGTTGAAATAACAGTGTCAAACGATTCCGGCGGAAAAATAAGATTTGCCACATCGCAAGCCATATTAATATTTTCGGTTTTTTTTACGTCGCAAGCAATATAATCCGCGGCGTGTTTTGTAATGGTTTCTTTGTATTTTGCCATACCAGCTCCCAAATCTAAAACTCTACCCCGTATATGCGGCATAATATGGAAAACCACTTCTTTAGTAGTGCTTAGCATTGTATATTTCAATATATTTTTTTATTATTTTTTCCCACGAAAATTCTTTAACCCACTCGCGGCTGTTATTTTTTAAAGTCATTTTAAGGGAATAGTCGGAAAGAATTTTTAATATAGCGCCGGCAGTTTGTTGCGGATCGTTTTGAGAGACTAAAATACTATTATAACCATCTTTGGTAGCAGAAGTCGCGCCGCTATTATAAGTGGCCACTATCGGCAACCCCGAGGCCGCTGCCTCAAGACAAACAATACCAAATCCCTCAAAATGATGATCTTCTTCTATTGGCGTTAAAACAAATAATTCGGCATTTCTATAAAACTCTAAAAGTTTATTATCGTCAATACCGGAACTTATAAAAAATACTCTATTTTCTAATCCATTATCTTTAATAAAACTCTTCAAATCCTTAGCATAGTCCGACTCTTCCCCTTGGCCAATAATAACATAATTAAGATTTTTAAATTGTTTAACAACAATGTTAAAAGCTTGAATTGAATTGTGATACCCTTTTCTAAACTTAAACGCACCAACGCTTAGGATATACGGTTTAAACTTCTTGTATTGAAGTCCGACTTCGGGAAATTCTTGAAGTCGGACTTCTGCGCCGCTCCAAAAATCCAAATTAAACCCCGGATAAATAACGCGAATTTTTAAATGCGGCAATATTTTATTTATTTTTTCTTTTGTATAATCACTAATCGCAATCACTTGAGTATTTTTGCAAACCCAGACCATCGGCAGCCGGCGCCAGGAATAAAATGGCGCAACCGAATAAGTACCGAGAGCGTTAATAATAATCGGCTTTTTTAGGCCGAAAGAAATTATTCGGGCATAAAATCCATTCGGCCAAATATCAACGGTGTGAATAATATCCGATTTTCTAAAAATCTTCCTGATTTTAAAAAAATTAAACAAGGGATTTTTTAGAAAATCCGAATCGGTCAAAACCGAAATTTCATGGCCGAATCTTTTCAGATTCGAAACTAAATCATGAGAAAATCTTCCTCCTCCATCTTTGGTATTTAAACTTTGAGTTAAAAAACAAATCTTCATATTTTTATGGTTTATATACAAATTCTATCATATTATTGCCAGCCAGCACTTTTATCGCTTGGTAAATATAATTTGCACGATAAATTGGGACTTTGCTGCCATTTACCATTGCTTGCCAACCGGAATCAAAAGATTCGCTAAAAACCAGCCAGCCGCCGGTTCGGCTTTCTACGTTAAGTCGCAAATATCCGTTTTTATAATCATAATCAATTATTTTTCCGTCGGAATTTTGCCCACAATCGTTGCCGCATTCTATAACTGCAAAATTCTTAAAATCGATATCGGACGCGAGCACTTTTTCTAATGCTTTTATTTCATCGGATCCAATTGGTTCTACCGATTTGGCGAAATAAAATCTCGGCAAAATATTTGTATTTTCGTAGACATAAACCGGAACACCAAAACGCGTTGTCTTAGTCTCAAAAACTTTTTTAAAAATATTTCCGTTCAAAGGATAAGCTGAAATAACATATTTTACATTCATCATTGAAATCAAATTTGCGCGGCTTTCAAAAATTTTTATTTTTTCTTCCGGTTTCAATCTAGCTTCCGCGATTTTATTTCCTAAAGTGGCACGTTCACTTAAAAGCTCTGCCAAAATTCTTGCAGTCCGCCTAGGCATTGAAACATCGTAACCGTCTATAGAATCAAGACCGAAAACCAAATTAAGGTTTGACGGCAGCATTGTTTTTAAAAATTCATTTTCATCTGATAAAGTCGCGCCGGAATAAGCCGCGATAATAAGTTGATAAGCGGAAAGGTTTGGAATAAAACTATAAATCCTAAATTCACTGGTCTGTTGTTCCAAGAATTTAACAACCTCTGTTTTTGTGAAAAATTCGCGAGTGAGGCCAGATGAAACCATCGGACTTGAAACTGCCCAAATGAAGCCGCTCAAAAGAAAAAAGTAGAAAAGTGAGATTTTGTTGAATTTTTTTATAAAAATTAACACTAAAAACGCCGCGATCATTAAAAGCAGCGGGATAAAAAATTCTTTGTTTAAAAAACTGAAAGCATAAAAATTATTGGAAATAAGATTTTCTATTGAACGGTGATAATGCTCAACCGGCAAACCAATGGTTTTGGAATAATAATATTTGTCAAAAAAATCTTGCGCCCATTTAGTGAACGTGCTTTTAAATAACCCCAAAATATTAATCGCGATAACCAGGAATAAAAATCCTAAGAAAACACGCTTAATCCAGCGGAATATTTTAAATTCCTTAAAATTTTCTTTATTTTCTCTCCCTTCGGGAGATCTACCGCAGGTAGACAAAATCCAGTTAAATCCAAAGCCGCTTAAAACTGCGAGCGCAAAATTTCCAAGCATTATAAAACGCGCCGGACCTCTCAAACCGCTCCAAATCGGAAATTGGTGAAAAATCCAGGCAAGAGGCGAATATTTTATTGAAAATAAAAGAGCAAAAGCCAATAGCAATGACCAAAAAATAACACGTTTGTCTTTCTTCAGATAAACAATGGCAAAAATGGCAAAAATTAGCGGCAAAATGCCAACGTACAGAAGAGATTCACAACTAACGCCAAAATTAAAATTTGGGATTAAGTATCTGATAAAATCGGGTACACCAAAAGCGCATTCTTGCGAATCTTGAAAACTTAACACGGCGCCTCTTTGGGTTAATTTACTTAATTGGTATTCCGGCAATAATTGAAAAGACGCCAATGCCAATCCAATTAAACACATTACTAAAAAAGCAACCAGAAAAATCCATTTAGGTTTTTTGAAGCCCGATTCAAAAATTAGAAATAGAGAAAATAGAAACCCCCCAAAGACCCCTATCAAAGCAAATTGGGGGTGAGAAGTAATTAAAGATAAACCCAAAATAAGTCCTCCCAAAATTGACCAAAGCCAATTTTGGGTATTTCTGAATTTAAGCAAAAAGTAAATAATAGCAGGAAAAACAAAAAGGGAAGCGGCCGTGACAATATTCACCATCCAGCTAAGATTATAAGCGCTAAAAATATAAACTGAGACAATAAGAGTTGATACCCATTTATCAAATCCTAGCATGCGAGCCGCAAGATAAGAAAATAAAGTTGTTAAAATAAAATAAAAGAAAATAATAAAATTATAAAAAGTAATAAAATCAAAAAATCTGAATCCGATGCCATTAGCAAAAAAATAATAAATCCAGTTTCCGGCAAAGGCAGAAGGCGTCGCGCCGATATTGAAGCCGCTTAATATCCCGGAAGCCCAAAAACTTTGCGAGTGGAGAAAATGAAACGAATAAGGATAAAAAACTAAAAGTAAATCGAAACCGGGAAAAAGTTTTTTCAAAAATAAAATTGAAAAAAATATAATAAAAATCAAAAGATATAAAATAACCAGAGGATGAATTTTTTTTAAAATCCTCATTTTTTTCTTGCTATAATAAAAAAATTGTCTCTCAAGTTAAGAGGAACGGATAGCTCCCCAAAAAAATTGTGATTTAAGAAATCGGACATGAATTTTAATAATTTTAAATTTAACCAGTTAGAGCCAACTTGAAAAATATAACGCAGAGTGAATTTTTTACCGAAATTGGCAGTTAGCAAAACCTCAAACCCTTGTTTTTTCAGTAAATCTTTCATATTTTTCTTATTAAAAAGAAACAGATGTTCGGGAGGAACAATAAGATGCCATTTTCTACCTAAAATTTTAGCAACCAAACTTCCTGAGTCGGGAGTGTTTATTGCAATAATGCCGCCATCTTCCAAAAGCTCTCTTGCTTTAGATATGGCACTGATTGGATTAGACATATGCTCAATAACGTCCAACATTGTTATAACTCTAAAATGTTCGCTGTGATTGGCCTTTAAATCTTCGATAGCCCCGATTGCTACGTTTAATCCTCGCTCCCATGCTTTTGAAGCGGCAAATTCGGAAATTTCTACTCCTGAAACATTCCATTCTTTTTTTTGGGCTAAATCTAAGAAAAACCCAGAAGCAGCGCCCACGTCAAGAAGCTTTCCTTTTTTGATAGAAAACTTTTCTATAATATCTAAAAAACGATCAAACGTGCCAATCATTGGCATCTTATCTTTATCATAATCAACATAGCCAAAACCTTTTTTAGCCCCCATAAAATAATCCTCTGAATATGTACTGTGAACATCGGCTGGCAAAGGATAAACAAAAATTAAATGGCAATTTTTACATTTGTACAGATTAAAATTATTTTTACTGGCAAAAAAATCAAAGGACCCCCCGCCACAGACAATACAGATGGTATCTATTTTTTGAAAATTATTTTCCATGGCGCGATAATTCCTTCGCTTATAATATGATGTGACAATTTTGACTCTCCGCCTCGCCGCGCTTCAAAAACAATCGGGATTTCTTTAGCGTTGGCCCCGGCTTTAATAAGAAAATATTTAAGGCCCATAATGAAAGCGTATCCAGATAAATCAATTTTATCCATATTCACCTTTCGCAGATAATCGGCTTTAATACAATTGAATCCTCCCGTCCAGTCGTGAACGCGCCTTCCCAATAAAATCCGGACATAAAAATTTCCGCCGGCGCTTAGAATTTTCCGCCATAACTCCCATTTGGCGATGCCGCCGCTCTTGATGTAACGGGAACCGATGACCAAGCCGTAATTTTCCGCTTCGGCAATCATTTGAGGTAAATATTTCGGATTGTGAGAAAAATCCGCGTCCATCATCACAATATTTTTAATATCCGGATCGGCTAATAATTTTTTAAAGCCCTCAATGTAAGCACCGCCTAAACCGTTTTTAACCGGTCTTTCCAAAAGAGAAAGATTGGAATACTGCGCTTGCAGTTTTTTAACGGCCGCCGCTGTTCCATCGGGCGAATTATCATCAACAACCAAAATACTGATTTTCGGCAGCAACAAAAAAATTTCTTCAACCAGTGGGCCGATATTTTCCCTTTCATTATAAGTTGGAAGTATTAAAACTTCTTTCATTTTTATTTTATGAATTCTAAAATTTTATGGACCCGATTATGCCACGTATATTGTTTTACATCGGCCAGCGCCTGTTGGCTCAAATGGTAGCCCAGCATTTGGCTTGCTTTTAACATTTTAATGGCGCGTGCTAAATCATCAGCGATTTCTGGCTTAAAAAAGAGAGCATTTTTATCATTTAAAATTTCTCTCAAGGCCGGCAAATCCGAAGTGATAATCGGCCGGCCGGAAGCCATATATTCAAACATCTTGAGTGGAGAAGCGTAAAAAGCGTAATGGGGAAAATTCGGGAATGGAATAACAAGCGCGTCCATGGACTTGGTATATTTTATAACTTTTAAGTATGGCTGATAATTAATAAAAAGACATTGGGTAGAAACATTAAGGCGGCTGGCTAAATTTTTATATTCTTTAATTTCTAATTCTTCACCGCCGACAAAAACCATTTTGATATCCTTTTCCAAAAGCGGCAGAGCCGTAATCATTGTTTTTATACCCTTTTCCATGCCTAATGTTTTAAATTTACCAATATATCCTACTAAAAAATCATCTGCCGGAAGGCCTAATTCAATTTTTAATTCTTCCTTGGGCTGATTAACGGCGTTAAACGCCTCCAAATCAACTCCATCGGGCGCCACCACGATTTTTTCTGCTTTTATCCCCTGCTTGATGAGAAGATTTTTAAGGCTCTGAGTTATAGCTATGAGCCGATAAGCTCTATGCCACAATCTTTTGTACCAAAAAAGATTTTTAGGAAAGCTATGAATTTCATAAACAAACTTCCTGTTTAAAAAGCTTAAAAACCAGCAAATAAACTGGTCGCGGGAATAAATCACATTTTCCATATCTTTTTTAGGCAAATAAAATAAAATAAAAATTGCAAATGATATTGATTCTATCAAACCGACAATCGGCCCAAGAAACTTCTCCAGCGGCATAAGATCTAGAACCGGAATTCTTTTTATGCCGAAAGTTTTTCTAATACCATAATAAGAAAACGGATTTTCTTTAATCTGATTAAATCGCCCGGGGATCCAAAGTTCTAATTCAACGCCGGTATTAGAAAACGCTTCGCACATTTTCATAACTTGAAAGCCGTGGGCTTTTTCCGTCGGTATCCGCGAATTTGTTATATATATTATTTTCATCCCGTTAGAAATATTATTTTTTAAGCACAAAGAAATGGTGGAGGGGATTTTCAAAAACAATAAAATCTTTCTCAATTATTAATCCTGAATTTATAATATCTTTTTTGATTTTTCGCATTGGGTGACCACGCTTGCCTATTTCCCAATAGTGTTCGCCCTTAAATACATGCTTCCTCGGGTAAGGCAACTTAACCATAAATTTAAGCGGCGGCAAAAGAGGAATTTTGAGGCAAAATTTTATGATTGGTCCAAAATGCGGAAGCGAAATAATAGCGCAACGTTTCGTGACTCTTCTAATTTCCCGGAGAGATTTCTCAAATTCGCCATAAGGCAGATGTTCTAAAACTTGCGCGCAAAGCACTGCATCAAATGCATTATCTCCTAAGGGCATGGTTAATACTGAAGCAACAACATCGGGGTCCAGGGCTTCGTCAATATCCAGAGTAACTGTTTTGACGCCGCCCAGTTTCAGATATTGCGAAACCAAGCCGTTGCCCTTGCCAATAACTAAAACGTTTTCCGGCTTACAAGCTAAAACTTCTTTTACTTGATACCAATAACTCATCCAACGCTTTGAATCACTATATTCTTTGGAAAAATAATTATTCATAAACCCATCTCCATTGCAATCTTAGCAATTAAATTATCAAGATTGTGATTTTGAACGATAATATTTCTCAATTCGTGACGCAACACTTCATCTCGATATAACTTTTTGTCCAAAACCTGCTTTAATTTTATTTTCAAATCTTCAACATCGCCGTCCTTAAAAACAAGATTTTGGGCGATAGATTTTGGGAAAACCGTCAAAAAAGCGCTATTTGAAGTTAGAGGGATAACGCCTGAGACCATAGCTTCCAATACCACTTTATCAAGCCCCCCGAAAGGGACAGCGTTAATCAAAATTTCGGCATTTTGAAAATATCCAGGCATTTTGTCATAAAAAACGGGACCAGAGAACTTAACTTTTTCATCCATTTTTAGATCTTTCACCAGTATTTTTAAAAATTCAAAATATTTTTGATGATAATTTTGAATCGCCCCGCCAATGATTTTTAATTTGAGATTATATCCAAATTTTATTAAATCTGCTACAGCGCGGATAATAAAATCATGTTGTTTTGAAGATGTAATTCTCCCCACAGATAAAATCGTAATCTCAGAAGCGGAAAAATTAGAAATTGAAAATTTATTTACGTCTATTCCATGCCCCGTGATAATTCTTTTTGGAGTGTTAACGCGCATTGCTGCTTCATGGGCAGTAAAAACTTTTTTACAAAAAACAACCGCCAGTCGCAATTGCCAATGAGCAGAAACGCCGGTGTACCAAAGATAAATTGGCTTTTTGTAAATAAGAGCAACGGGTGCGGCCAAAATCACATATTTTGGAATCATATGAACCAAAATCGCATCTGTTTTGCCTATAGTTTTGAAAAGACCAGCGTAAAATCCGAAAATTTTCCTGAAAAATCCTATTCCTTTTTCTTTGCCCATGCCTATCACTTCCATGTTAGACATTGTCGGTTCTGACCGCTTTTCAAGAGCCAAAACATAAACTTTTTCTATTTTTTCCGCCAATCGATTCCACCAATCAATAAAAACTCCTAAATTAGAATCATTAAAATCATATTTTTGAGTTATAACAAGCAATTTCATACGAATTTTCTCTTTAAATAATCAAAAAAACGGGTAATACCAAAAACGAAAAAAATAAATATTAATCCATTAATGGACGCTTTGGTTCTGCCACCACTATTTATAACCGTCGGTCCGGTGATTACTGCGAAATAAATAATCACCGTTGCCAAAAATAAAATTTGTGCCCGAATATTTTTATAACGATTTTTTAACAGCAATAAAAGAGTTACAAAAAATGAGCTGGAAATAACAATCCAAAATATTTTGCTTCCCCAGTAAATTAAAATCCCAAGAAAATCCACATTATCCCATATTTTTAGTATTGACTTAAAATCAAATCTTAGAAATAGCTCAAAAGGTACGTAAGGAGTTTGGGCCGGAACTCCTAAAATATCAACAAATAATAATTTGTATCCGTTGGCGACAAAAAACGAAATTATTGATTTAGCATAAATATTAAGATACGCAAGCTTGTGCTGTTCTATGCCATTTAGCGCAGTTTTAAATAAAATATCAGATCCTTCTGACGTGAATATTTTATCAGGACCGACAAGAGCCAAGGCCTTGTTTTGAACATCGGATAGGGACCCGGCTTCACCCAAATACCTTAATACGGCGCCATAATGATCAACAAAGAAAATATAACCTTGCAAGCCGGTTATCTGCCAGCTATTTACAGTTATTTTATTGCGGATTAACCAAGGGCTTAAAACAAGAAAAAAAATAATAATAAAAACAAAGATTTTTTTTAAAACCAAACGCCGGCCAAAAATATGTTCTCTATATAAAATAAACAAGATGGCAAAAGGCCAAAAATAAAACATTATCGGTCTAATCAAAGTCGCCGCGCCGAGCAAGGCGCCGGAATACCAAAGATAGAAAGATTTTGTTGTTTTTAAATACCTAATGAAGCAATAAGCAAAAAGCAGCAAAACCGGGGTAAAGACGCCTTCGGTAAGAATCGAAACGCCTAAAAATAAGCTCATGGGTTCTACGGCTGCTAAAATGCCCGCTACAAAAGCGATTCGTTCCTCAAAAACTTCTTTAGCGATTAAATAAACCAAGGGCGCGGCGAAAGCGGAAATTAAAGCGCCAAAAAATATCGCGGGAACAAACGAGTGGAAAATTAAATAAATCAGCACCAAAAACAAAGGGTACCCCGGAGTCCGAAAATTAGTGGGATAAAGAGGGTCGCCGCCAAAAGAAAGCGTGCCGTGCTCTACTAAATTTTTAGCCAGCAACATGTATCCGGGAGAATCGCCGCCCTGATAAAAATCAAAACCAAACCTTGAAAGAATAATACCGGCAATCAAAAGTTCTAAGGCCAGCATCAAAATATAAAGATACAAAAATCTTTTTTTTCGAATCGTCATTACTGAATATTTTTAGTTATATTTTTTAATTCGTAATCCATCATCAAATTAACCAACGCTGGAAATTTCGTTTTTGGCCGCCAGCCCAAAATTTTTTTGGCTTTGCCAGCATCGCCCTGAAGAAGATTGACCTCGTTTGGCCGGTAATAACGTTCGTCAATGTTAATATATTTTTGCCAATTTTTTATTTCGGCCCGTTTAAAGGCCGCTTCAACAAATTCTTTAATAGTGTGAGTTTCGCCGGTGGCAATCACAAAATCATTGGGTTTTTCCTGCTGGAGCATTAACCACATTGCCTCAACATATTCCGGCGCGTAACCCCAGTCGCGTTTGGAATTTAAATTCCCCAAATATAATTTATCCTGCAACCCCGCTTTTATTCTGGCTATGCCTTGGACAATTTTCTTTGTCACAAAATTTTCTCCGCGGCGCGGCGACTCATGATTAAATAAAATTCCACGGCAGATAAACAGACCGTAAGCATCACGATACCGGCCGGCGGTTTCATGGGCAAAAACTTTGGCGATACCATAAGGACTTTGAGCGTTAAAAGGCGTTGATTCATTTTGCGGTGTTTCTTTAACATTTCCAAACATTTCCGAAGAAGAGGCCTGGTAAAATTTTGCTTTCGGCGCGTAGCGCCTCATGGCTTCAAGCATTCTTAAAGTTCCCAAACCGGTCACATCGGCCGTATATTCGGGAATATCAAAACTGACTCGGACATGGGATTGAGCCCCCAAATTATAAATTTCATCCGGTTCAATTTTCGCGAAAATATTATTAATAGAAGCAGAATCCGATAAATCACCATAGTGCAAAAATAATCGCTCATCTTTATGCGGATAATTAAGCAGATGCTTAATTCTTTCTATATTAAAACTACTTGAACGACGAATTAGGCCGTGTACTATATAATTCTTTTTTAATAAAAATTCGGCCAGATATGAACCGTCTTGGCCGGTTATTCCCGTAATTAAAGCTGTTTTGGCATTCTTTTTCATGCTCATATTATTGAATAAATACTAAACTTAGTCAATGAAAACTCAGCCATTTAGGATTATGGAAATCGGACCTTTTTTGCGGATACTGAAAAGGGATTTTCTGCGCTACAATAGTAATGAAAGAAAGCGCGTCCTTTAAAATTGAATTAAACAATCTATTCAGAAATTTATTTTTTGGCAGAAAAATATTTGATTCAACAATGTTAAAGCCAGCACGCTCAATGGCAAATTCAATCGTTTTTCTGGTAAACGCGTTTGTATGTTGAAGGGCTTCGTATCCCAAAAAACCCAAAAACAATTTGTTTAATTTCAGATACAGCCAGTTTGAAGGAATAGTGGGCACGCGAATAAAAATAAGACCATCTGGCTTTAACGCATCGTGAAATCGCCTTAGCAATAAATGCGGCGCGATAACGTGCTCCATTACATTGGAACACCAAATGGCGTCAAAGACTCCGCTATCCTCGCGCCATTCATCTTCAAAATTATATTCGCTAACATTGAGACCCAATGATTTAGAAAATTTTACGGACTCGGACAAAATTTCAATGCCCTTGGAACCCGGCCCAAAATGAATCAAAAATTCTCCCCAAGCCGAACCGATATCCAAAACTTTTTTGTTATCAAGACGGTATTTAATAAGCGGCGCCGCCAGTTTTAGCGGCACAAATCGGAAATATTTTTCCCAGATTTTTTGGGTCACACCAAAATCAAGAGGAGAATTTTTAAAAATTCTCTTTTTTAGTTCTATATTTTCTTTGGAAGATATTTTTTTATAAAATCCTGCGAAGTTTTTCATATGATGCTGACAGTCCCGATATAAATAATATAATTAACGGCGGGATTGATGGTATAAAATAACGCAACTGGCTTTGAGCGTCAACCAAAAAAACATAAAAACCAATATTTAACAAAACCAAACATCCTAAGACAACGGCTAAAAATTTTTCTTGTTTGAAAAGTCGCCAAAATCCCAAAACCAGAATTAGAATTAAAACCGGCAAAATCCATATAAGCGCCGATAAATTCAGCCAAATTCGTTCAAAAAATATCGAAACGTTATTAAAAGAGAACCATCCTCCTAAAATTTTTGTCTCAAGGCCGTGACCGCTTAATTCTTTGATTCGGTAGCCGGAGGTAAAGGGCGAGCTGAAAAAATAAAAATTATAAATCAATTGCGGCAGGTAAATTAGAAAAGCGGCAAGGCTAAAACCGATTGATTCGCGGTATTTTTTAATCCAAATTAAAATCAAAAAAATTAGCGGCAGATACAAAATATTGGCAATTCGTACTAGCGCCGCCGCCGCGATTACAGCTCCGATTGCGGAAGCAAAAAATAAATTCAAACTGCCGGAATTATATTTTTTTATAAATAAATAAAACCCAAAGTAAAGCAAAACAGCAGATAAATAATCGGCCCCGATAACAATCCACATTTGGTAATGGAAAGCCGGAATCCAGCGCGGAAAATCCGCCAATTTAAGAATTACGAAAAGGATATAAGGATAAATAGTAAATAAAGCGGCGGCAATAAGAGATAATTTTCTGTTTTTAAAAATTTCAAAACTTATCAAAGCGACCAGAATAATCGCCAATCCGAAAAATAGAAAGGCTTGAATTATAAAAACAATTTTGGCTATATCAATAGGACTATTCGCGCCGGTAAAATAAACAATTGGCGCCAAAAACAGCGAATAGCCAAGATTAGCAACGTTGGGTGCCGGAGAAAGTTTGGCAAATGACTGCGCCAACTGAAAATAATGAATCTCGTCCGGCCAATAGGAACCGCTAAAATTCGGCCGAAATCCTTCAAATTGCATATCGGTAAAGGGAACATTATTCATCAATAAAAACACCAAGACAAACCTTAAAATAACTAAGCCAACAATCCCCCACCAAAAAGTTTTTTTAGTTATGTCATTCATTCAACTTAATCAAAAAATCTAAATTTTAATAATGTCCAAATACTTACAATGCCATCTTTAAATCTGAGTTTTTTACCCTGACTTTTGGTCCTTGGGAAATATTGGGTCGGCACTTGAATTATTTTTTCTTTTCTTTTAAGAAGCTTGGCGGTAATTTCTTCGCAAATTTGAAATCTATCGCTTTTTAAATTCAATGAATTCCACAATTCCCGAGTCATAACTTTATAACCGTTATTAACATCTTTAACATTGCCGCCATAAAGTAAAAGAGTTATTAAACTCACTGTCTTGCCGCCCCACCAATAAACGCTGGCTGGTTTTTTGGCAATTCTGTAACCGAACACGACGCGCGTTTCGCCGTTTTCAATGGGTTTAATCAGCCGGTAAAAATCTTGCGGGTCGGTTTCCAAATCGGCGTCCTGAATAATAATGATATCGCCCGAAGCGATTTTCAAGCCCGACTTGATTGCCGCGCCCTTGCCTGAATTTTTTTGATGCCGAATAAATTTAATCCGCCTTTCATCCGCCAATTTATTTAAAACATCTAAAGAGCCATCGGTTGACCCATCATCAACTGCAATAATTTCTTTTTCAATATTAACGCTCTCAACGCGCTTGATAATTTCTTCAACCGTTTTAACTTCATTATATATCGGTATTATTACGGATAATTTCATAATTTTTGCGCTTTAACGAAGTAGCCTATCGGACAAGGTTGTTTTAACTTTAATTTTTTCGGAATCAGTTTGTCAAAAAAAAGAGCAAGGCAATAAAATACAAATTTAACCGGCCAGAAAAACAAGAATGGGCTGATTAAATAAGCGGCCGCCGAAAAACGTTCGCCAATTGGTTCTATAAAAAAATTATTAAATCCTGATTCTTTTAATAACTTTTCTAAAGCTTCGCTGGTAAACCGCCAATAATCATTTGGTTCCCTGGCCTCATTAAAAATAAACGGACTGGTTATAAATAACTTTCCTCCGGATTTTAAAATGCGATTAATTTCCTGCAATGTTCTTCCGGGATCTTCTAAAATATAAATCACGCTGAAAAGAAAAACGGCGTCAGCATAATTATTGGAAAATGGCAACGGCTTGTTTAAATCGGCTATAATGTCCGGCTCCGCCTTTTCATCTATATCAACCCGGATAAATTTTTTCGGTTTAATGCTCCAAAAACGTTCATAACTGGGATTTTTGCCTCCGCCCAAATCTATAACAACGCCGCTAATATTCTTGACGTGTTTTGAAATTCCCCAATTAAAAAGAGTTCGGGCAATAGTTTTGCCGTGATAGGTTTCTTTAAACAAACTTATTAAGTGATTCATAATTCTTTAGTTTTAAAATTTATTTCGGTTTCCATGCACCAAGCAAATGATTCAAACCCCACTGGGTGAAGAAATATTTTTTAAGCATTGTTCGCATCAAAGAAACGGTTTTTAATACTATAAAATCCATAAACTGTCAGTGTAAATAAAGGCATATAGATTGCTAACCTATAGCGAGAAAGATCTCCGGCGTTTGCTGCTAAAAAAGAAAAATAAAAAATCCATAAGACCAAAAGCCAAAACAACGGATCTCGCCATTTTTCCCTGAATATTTTTATGGTACCTATGATCGCTAAGAATGTAATTAGAGGCCAGAAAAGAGCTAAAACAATCAAAATCTTCGCGCCTAAAAACGCTCCACTGATTAAGGCAACTATATTTACATCTTTAGTTTGCTTAAAATAACTGCCGATTTTTGATTGGATATTATAGCCCGAAATACCGAGATCAAAAAATATATTGCCATAAGAATTCTTAAAGAAATAAAGCCCTGTGTTTTTAAGATACATTGCTGTAAACGAACCAAAATTGGCTTTTATTTCTTTCAAGGCAATTTGACTCATTTTTTGCGAATTTTCTACAGACATGGCGTCCCAATCGCTTTTTACGCCAAGTAATTGCCTATTTTTCTCATGCATATCCACAACCTCGCCAGGTTTTATTTTACCTAAATATTGTTCAAGCATTATATAATCATTGAAAATCCTTATGCCGGAGGCCGAAGAAAACTGCCAGCTATTAAGAACAATCTTGTTTCTTATTAGCCACGGGGCCAAAACTGCAATAAAGATTAAAAAAATCAATGCTGACGCTCTAAAAGATTGCCAAATCGAATGCCTTAATTCAAAAATAAAGGCCAAAACTACAAAAATGGCAACAAAAAAAAGAGCGACTGGCCGGGTTAAGGCTGCGATTCCTAAAATTAAAGATGCTGAACAAAGTTGTAGAGTTGTACCGGATTTAAGATAACGGCAAAAGAAATAAATACTTAAAAGAAAAATCGGCATAAAAATTTGCTCGGCGGCTAAAAATCCGGATTGAAAAAGAGCCCAAGGTTCTAAACCGGAAAGAAAAGCGGCAATTATAGCAATTTTTTCTGTAAAAATTTCCCGCCCTATAAAGTAAACAATCGGTGCCGAAACGGCAAAAATAAGCGCCCCAACAAAAATAGCAGCATTATAAGATCGGAAAATCAAATAAATAAAAGCGAGCCAAAAAGGATAAATTGGGGTTCGGAAACTGGTTGGTAAATATGGCGGTTCAGGAGTTATAGCAAGTGTTTGATGATAGATCAGATTATTCGCCAAGTTTTGATAATCGCGGCCATCGCCCCGAAAGAATATTTCAATGCCATTTATTTGGCTCAAAACAAAAATAGTCAAAAGCTCTGCCGCAAAAACTATTACAAAAATCAGGATTGGTTTCTTATTTGAAATAAAAAATTTCTTGATCATAAAAGCGACTGATAAATTTTGATTATTTTTTTAGCAATTACTAACCAATCTTTTTGTTTTATGTCTTCTAAATTCTGCGCACTCATCTTCTGGGAAATTTCGCGATTGTTTAATAGCTTAGTAATTGCTTCGGCAAGCTCTAAAGAATTACCTGGGCCCACCAAAAAGCCGTTTACGCCGTCTTTGACAAGATAGGGATTGCCACCGACTTTTGTGATTATGACCGGAAGCCCCGCCGCCATAGCTTCCATAACTACCGTCGACGTGCCTTCCCGGTCGTTATAAGTGCTTATTGACGCCAAAACAAAAACACCGGAAGCATAAAGATATGCTACCACTTCATTATGCTCTTGCCGACCCAAAAAATGAATATTAGAAATATTCTCCGACTGTCTTTTTAGGTTACTTTTTTCCGGACCATCCCCAATTATTAAAAGTGTCGCCGAATTAAACTTATTCAAAACTTCTTTAAAAGCGCTAATTAAGTAGTTAAGCCCTTTATTTATCCTGAGAACGCCAACCGAAATTATAATCGGACTTGTATATTTATCGCGCAATTCCATAATCTTGTTTTTATCCACATTTTTAAATTCATCTAGGCAGATGCCGCTAGTAATTATTCTGATTTTGTCTTTTGCTGCGCCAATGCTTTTTAAATCACTACCAATTTCTTCGCTTACACAAATAATTTTGCTGATATTATCAAAAAATTTTCGGTTTTTTTGTTTCAAACGTTTTTTATTAAGACCGGCATGGATAGTTAAAACCGCTGGAACGCCGAGTTTTTTAGAAAGTTTTCCGCCAAAATATGCCTCAACAAAATCGCCATGAAGATGAATAATATCATAAGGATTTTTTTTATGTTGTCTTTTTACCACAAAATAAGCCCAAAAATTAAAACAAAAACGCCGCGCTTTACTATAAAGTGGCAGGAACTGAAGTGATGCTTTGAAAGTTTTTTTAAATAAAGATGGGCTACCTACCCCTATAAATATTTCTACATCATGACCTAATTTAACCTGTTCCTGCGAAAGGATTAAACCGTGCCGTTCCATCCCCCCAATATGCGGCGGAAAATATTCAATTATTCTTGCGATTCTCATTTTAGTTCCAAAAATAAATCAGCAAATTTCTTTATGCCATCATCCCATTCAAAATTTTTACTCACCCATTTCCGACCGGCTTCGCCGAATTTTAATCTTAATTCTTTGTTTTCCATGAGCGTCTTAATTTTTTGCGCCAATTCTTGAGGATTATGAGGCGAAACTAAAAACCCATTTTCATTATCTTTAATCAAATCCGGAATGCCGCCGACTCGCGTTGCCACTACCGCCTTCTCCATCGCCAGCGCTTCCATAATTGACCGGCCAAAACCCTCGTGCCAAGACGGATAAACAAAAATATCAATCTGCGCCAAAGCCACCGGCACCTCGCTGTATGGCACAAACCCGCGCCATTCTATCTTATCTTCAATTTTAAGTTCATTGGCTAATTTCTTCAATTTAGATTCGAGCAGCCCGCTTCCATAAATTGCTAAGTCCCAAGTTTCTCCGACAGAATCGAGAGTCCTCGACAAAGTCGGGATAAATCCTAAGTTCTGATTTTTCAAAATCTTAATCGCTTCAAATAAATCTTCCAACCCTTTTCCATCAACTAACCTCCCTACATAGCCCAAAGTTATTCCCACCTTATCCCCAAATTGATTGATTCCGGGAATCAATCGGGGGTTAAAGAGAGAAAGGTCAGCACGAAGGGAAACGAGACGAATTTTATTTTCTTCTATCCCCTGCTCTTTCACTTGATTAAAAATCGCACGACTTATAACCCTTATCCGATTGGCTTTTTTCATAACAAATCGGCCAATTTTTTGAAGCAAGTGGCTTTTGAAATTCTGTTTTTGTTCCGGTTTTTTGAAAACTTCTCCTTGAACTTCTATTACCGATGGGGTTCCGGTAAAAAATTTCAATAAAGTAACGGCAACCCCCCCACCAACAACCTCCGAAGCATCAAAAACGTTTATGCCATATCTTAAATTCAAATAAAATCCTAAAACAATAGCAAATAAAATAAAACCGGGATAACTTAACCGCGACAAAAGATAAATTCGGATATTATTTTCTTTACCAAAATGAAATAATAAATCCGGTGATTCGGCGATCACAAAAAGTTGGCCAAAATATCCAGCCAAAGACCGCCAAGTTTTCAGATCCTGCTCATTTGAAAAAATGTCCTTTGGATAAATATGTTTTCCAATGAATGCTATATTCATTATTTTCTTTCAAATAAATAATAAACATTTACGCCAAGAGGTAAAAATTTTTGAAAAGGTTCCCAAAACCAATCGGCGAATTTCCAAAGCGGCAAAATCAGAGATTGTAATTTTTTTGGCGCCCATGAAACCATTCCAAAACTCGCGCTGTCAATAACCAAAAAATCTTTCTTAAAAAGTTTTTTTATAAAACCAGGTCTTAAAGCGATTTTTCTCATTCGCCCAAAACTTCTGGCCAAATTAAGCTTGTTATAAATGTTCGGAAAAACCACAATTACTTTACTACCACGACGGGTTATTCTTTTTATGGTATCTAATAAATCTTGCGGCAAGATATATTCCCAAATCCCGATTGTTATCATCAAGTCGGCCGATTCGGCCATCTTAAAATTTTGAATATCTGATAGAATGATTTCTGCTTGATTAAAACCTATAAGTTTTTCATGGCAAACTTTAAGCATTTCAGAAGAAATATCAACCGCATAAATTTTCTTGGCATTTTTGGCGGCTTGAGTATATTCGCAAGTACCACAACCCAGATCAATCACAATTTTCCCGGCGCTTAAATTACCAATAATTTTTTTCAAGAACGGCTGCCACAAACTTAATACATATTTTTCAAGAATTGAATTTTCGCCTCGTCTGTCATACGCTTCGGCATTTGTATATTCTAAATTTTTATCTTGATAAGCCATGTTTTAATAGAAATAATAACCACCAAATTATTTTAAATACTTGATTAGTTAAAAAAGTTAAAAATTTTATAAAAATATTACTCTTATTATACCAATCCATAAGTTCTGAAAAATTACCAATTTTTTTTATATTCTTTCCAATAAATTCTTCTAAATCATTAAAATCTTTACCGGTCATCGTATTGGGATGAAGCGCAACGGTTATCATGCCAAATAGCCATTGCCTCGGCCGCCATAAAATTTGCGGAAGCCAGACGATACCCCATTTTTTAAACGGATATAAAGCAATGCCATCGCTTATATAATTGAAATCGTTTATTTTTAAAGCTTCAATTGTGTTTTTATCAAAAGAATGGCGCGGCGCAATAAAAATTTCAGGATTAACTAGATTTGTTCTAATGATTTCTTTTCCCGAAGTAATCATTAACTCTTGAAATTTAAAATCTAAACCGCCAAATTCCCCGCTATTGTGTATGCCCAAAATACCACCGTCTCCTTTAGACATGTGCTGATAACCGTGTTGGCCTATTACCCAGCCATTTTGCCTTAATCCATTTATAATCCCCAAAAAAATAGGATTGGCTGAGTATCCTAATAATTTAGGATCCTTATTATCCGGAATTACGGCTAAAAGTGGTTTTATATTATGCTTTTTTAAAATAGAAACGAGGAAATTAAAATTATCCCAATTCATATTGGGCGCAATGTCATCTAATCTAAAAAAATATCTGCTCATTTTAGTAATTTTTTATATAATTCAATCCATTTCGGCAAAATTACTTTCCAATTGAAATTTTCCTCAATTTTTTTTCTTGCCGCCTCGCCAATGTTTTTTCTGAAATCAAAATCATTCATTAATTTTAATAACGTATTTTGGTAATCCTGATGATTCAAGGTTATAAATCCGTCTTTCCCAGAATTAATTATTTCATTAACAGCACCAACTTTATTAGTAACCACTGGCAAACCCGAAGCCATTGCCTCCATCACCGCAATCGGCATATTATCTTCATAAGAGAAATAGGCGAATATATCGGAATCAGAAAAATATTTTTGCGGTAAGTCAAAACCAAACCACTGGACATTAACGTTTTTGGGCTTATCTAAAGTGCTTACGGATTTTTTAACATCCTCTAATAATGGTCCGAAACCGACGATGCGCCAATTTATTTTTTTATCAAAATCCTTAGCTAAATTAAGAATTATCCGGGCCAATTCAACCAATCCCCTGGCTTTATCCGGAAACCAAAATTTGGTAACGGTTAAAATATTAAAAAAATCACGGTTTGAAAAATTTGTTTCGTTAAATTTTGATAAGTCCACAGCATTGGGAATAACCACTGCCTTTTTAAGTCGAAGAGATTTTTTTAAAAATTCAGACGGAACGGTTACGGCTAATGCCCTTGTGCGGCCAAGCCAATAAAAAAATTTCCAGAATGGACCATAAATTTTACCATGAACAGTCAGAATTATTGGCCTTAAAAAAACCGAAAAAGCCAAAGGATTGGTTGTATGGATGAGTTTAACCCCCGACCTAAATGGACTAAAGAACTTATCACGGATTTTAAAAATATGCTCTGCTTTAAATTCAGAGCCTTTATTTAACTCATTAACTAAATCGGCCCCCCACTGCCACGGTCCGCCTTTTTTATGCGGCGTAATTACTAAAATTAATTTTTTTTGTGATTTCCCCATTTATGATATATACTATATAACAAATAAAAAAATGCGTCAACCCGCGAATTTGGCTTTTATAAGCCAAATTTAAATAAAAAAATGGCAAAAAAAATACTATTTATTATAACCAAATCGGAAATGGGCGGTGCCCAGCGGTTTTTATATGAATTTATAACACATTTGGACCCTTTTAAGTATGAGTTTTTAGTGGCAGCCGGTCCGCCAGCTGGCGGTGAATTATTAGAAAAGATGGACAAAAAAGGCGTTAAAACTGTTTCAATGAAAAATTTTTCAAATACTCCCGATCTGAAAAATTTTTTGGTGTTCTTGGAGATTTTTAAATTAATCAAAAATTTTAAACCGGACATTCTCTATCTTTTAAGCTCCGAAGCGGGTTTTATCGGAGCAATTGCCGGAAAACTTTATCGCTTGCTGTTTTGGCAAAAAAATCTTAAAATAATTTACCGAATTGGCGGCTGGGCTTTTAAAGAGCCAAGGAATATTTTCATAAAAAAGATATACTTATGGGCTGAAAAATTATCGGCGCCATTCAAAGATACTATTATTACCAATTCCGAATTTGACAGGCATTTGGCAATAAAAAATAAAATTATCGAGCCGGATAAAATTATAACGATTTATAATGGACTTGATGTTGATAATTTAAAATTTTTGTCCGAAAAGGAAGCAAAAATATTTATCGAATCAAAAATTCCCGCCTTCTCCGCCAGTTCGGCGGATTCAGCGGGCAAGAAACATTCTATTCTAATCGGTACCGTTGCCAACCTTTATAGAAATAAAGGCTTGGATTTTTTAATTCTTGCGGCCGCAAGAATTAAAAAATCACAACCAACTTGGCGATTTATGATTATCGGTGAAGGACCGGAGAGATCAAAAATAGAAAATCTTATTAAAAAAAGCAATCTTGAAAATACTGTGTTTCTAACTGGCTTCATATCCGACGCTTTCGAATGCTTGAAGGCCTTTGATCTGTTTGTCCTGCCCTCAGTAAAAGAAGGCCAGCCGTGGACAATTTTAGAAGCCATGGCTGCCGAAATTCCCATCGTGGCAACCAACATCGCCGGAATTCCGGAAATGATTGAAAACGAAAAATCCGGCCTTTTGGTTGAGCCGGCCGATTCGGAAGCGTTATCTTTGGCTATAGAAAAAATGCTAACCCATCCGAGCTTAGCACACGAATGCGCAAAAAACGCTTTCCATATTGTAAGAGAAAAATTTAATTTGGAAGAAATGATTAAAAAAAACGAAGAGTTATTTTGATTTGTATAATCTTTTTGCTATAGCTAAATTATTATACAAATAACAATGTAATTTTTTGTCGTAATTACAGTCCGATATTTTTAACAAAGGCCTCTTCCGCCGCGTTTTGCAGTTTATAACCCAATTCAAGGGCTTTTTTTATTTCTGCCACGCCCTCATTCGCTTGGCTATTGGCAACATAAGAAAGGCCTAAGTACCAGTGGCTTACTTTAATCGTCGGATCAATATCCACCGCTTGTTTTGTCAATTGTACGGCCAATTTAGAATTATTTTTTAACAAGGCGGTTCTGGCTAGATAAAAAAGAGTTTCCTGCCTGTTTGGGCTTAATTCCAAAGATTTTTTACCAAACAATTCGGCTTGAGTTAAAATTTGAGAATCGCGTCCGCTAGTGCCCAAAATATTATAAATCCGCAACATATCGGTATAGGCAGCAGCATTATTGGGATGCGCTAAAACTGCTTTATCCGCTTCATTAAGAGCAAAGTTAACCGTGTCTTCCAGATTATTTATGGGGACGCCCTTTTCTATAGCCCCGCTCACCGAAGCAATTAAATCAAATTGATATTCTGATTTGTACGGCGTTGAGTAATTTAATGATTTATTAAATAATGCAATACCCACTGAAGAATCGCGCCCAAAATATCTTATGGCATCAGCGTCGGCAAGATTTGCGCGCCAGATTCCATAATTTACATATAGTAATACGAATAGGCCAACGCACACGAATACTACAAATAATTTTTTTAGATTTTGATTTATATTTGTAAAATTAGGATAAATTTGTAGATTAGAATTATTATTATGCGAAGCTAAAAATGCTAAAAATAAAAACAACCCGAACCAAGAACCAAAACTATCAAAAGAAAAAAAGATTGCGCCAAAATAAGCAATAAAGGCCGACGCTAAAATCAAAGATAGAAATTTCTCGCTTGCCTGCACAGACGGGCCTCTTTTAAAAATTTTAAATAAATAAAATACAACAAAAAGCCAAATTGAAATATAAGCCAAGCCGCCGATTATCCCGGTCTCCGTCAGGATCTCTACAAACGCATTATGGGGCTTGTCTTGCCAAGTTTCGGCAAAACTGCTGCCGCCATACATTAAAAGGCGCGGATTATAATGCGCGTTAAATAAATAATTAAAGCTCTCCGGACCAATTCCTAATAATGGTTTGTCATAAAAACCTTTGAAAGCCGTTTGCCAAGTTAGAAACCGAGTTTGAACTGTCACTTCCTCAAAAGAAATATGGCTAAAACGGCTAAAATAACTTTGTTCAATGAATTTACTGCCCCGAAATTGCCAACCTAAAATCAAACTTAAAACAATTATCGCGTATAAACACGCGATTAAAATACGAGAACGAGTTTTAAAAATATTGCTAAAAATTAAACCAATTCCTAAAAATAAAATACCTAAAAACAAACCGATGAAAGCCCCCCTAATTTGCCCTAAAAATATAGCCCATAAAATCAGAGCGCTGGCGCTAACGTAATATAATTTTTGCCATGATTTGCTGTTCCAAATTTGATACAGACCCCAGAAGAAATGAAATAGAAAATAAGGCGCGACAAATGTCGGATTGCTGAAAATGGTGTAGCCCGGCGCCAAATGCCATTGCGTATTTTGGTAAAAAGCGGTTAGCGCCACTAAAATACTTACGGCAAAAGAAAAATTTAGATAGTAATTCCAATCTACAAATGGCATTCGAATACTACGAATATTATTCTCTTTATTATTTGTAGAATTAGGATAGATTTGTAGATTAGGATTGTGCTGCGTAGCAACGCTTGCGAGCACTAAAAACCAAGCAAAAAAATGAAGTTCAGCGAATAAACCAGTCATTCTTGCGCCGATCCCCCAAAAACTTCGGCTGAAATCAATCCCGAAAATCGCGGAAACAAAAGAAACAGCAAAAAAACCAACTAGTGCTACGGCAATATAATTTCTGCGTACAACTGATTGATTCCGGGAATCAATCAGTTGGAGAATGAGCCAGGCGCCAAAAACAATTTCAACCAAAATTTGGAATAAAAGAAATTTGGGTGTTAAAAACGCATAAAGCGCCTTGGGCCAAAAAGCTAAGGGAGTTAACAAAATGGCGTAAAGCCCGTATTTTACAATTTTAGATAAATATAATTCAAGTTTGGACATGGATTAATTGGATTAGATAATAGCATATAAATATCAGAATTTCTATAAAAATTTCTATAAAAAGCCAGTGTGGTATTATTTGTCCGATCGGTCGGATACTAACACACGTCTACTATCGATTCTTAGAATCGATAGTTTTGGGGATAAAATGTGGACAAACCAAAACCCCGCCTTTCAGTTGAAAGGCGGGGTTGGTTTTACATGATTTTCCAGTCACAAGCAGGAAAATCAGTTTAGAGATTAGTAGCGAACTGACGGACCGTAGATCGGCAGAACCTTGGCTTCAAGGTTGAAGGCCCCGCCTGCAGCTGTACAAGCGGTTACGGTGTCACTCCAGCAGAGAGCGTTGTAAGCAACACTACCATCGCGTGCAAGAGTATTATTGTCAATATACCACTGAGCAAGGGTGCCATTGACACTGCCGGTTGTTGCAGTGAAAGCCACATCCGAATTGCTGGAACTGCCAGTCGTATCGGCCTGAACCTTAACTCTCTTGGTTGCGCCGGCGCTTAAGGTGTAAGCCGGGAAGAAAGAGATTGAAGTGGATGCAGTGCCCGTAATAGCGCCGCCCTGACCATAAGTCGTTACTCCAGTTGAACCCCAAGCCGAACCAGTGTCAGCGTCAATCAATTGAGCCACAATAGTTGTCAGAGTTGAACCAGCCAGTTTCAAGGTAACCGTGTTGATGGTTACATCATAACCTTCAGCCGAGAAGACGAACACCGCCATTACGTCAGCCGAGCTCGCCGGATGACCGGAAGTGGTGATGCCAGTCGCGTCCGAAGTTATGGTCAGTTTTGACCTCGCGACAGTAACCGCGTTCACATCGGTTGTTAACCCAGAAATACCGGCAAATGTCGAAGCTGTACCCAAACCGGTCCCAGCCGAGTCATTAACAGTTGCGGTCAAACTTGAACCAGAACCTCTTGCCAAAATAAACGTGTCATCGGCATTAAAGGTAAAGGTGTGGGTTGAGTTTGAAGTCGCGCCGCCTGAAGCGTAAGACGAAACATCGCCTCTCAACTCAAGCGCGATTCCGCTGTTTTGAGGAACGACAATCGCTGAAGTGAATGTCCAGTTGTAAGAGTAACCAGTTTCGGCGCCGGCTGTACCGGATGCTGTGCTGGAAACCACAATTGGATTAATCGCTACGCCACCCTTGTACCATTGAAGATTGCTGAAACTGGGTTCGTTGCCCGCAGTTCCAACTTTGTCTTTAATGGTAATTTCGGTGATATTGGCATCTTCAGTTGTGCCGCCGTTAATCTTCCAAATACCCAATGTCTTGCCAGTTGAAGCCATAACCGCTTGGTAAGCAGACGGGCTTGAAGAGTCGTTGTCAACCGTGATCGTTGGGCCGAGTATGTTGATGGTAAAGAGCTGGGATTTAATGTAATTGGACGAAGAAACCGCAGTTCCCGCCGTGTCTTTAAGCGTTTGAGTGGTTGCCGTAGTTCCGCCAACAGCCGAAGCGCTCTTCAAATTAACATAATAGGAAGAGCCCAAGTTTGTCGCGGTTGAAAGAATGTCAACATAAACATCAACGGTGATACTGCCGCCGGCAGAAATTGCCGCCGGAGAAGAACCGGCAAAAGTGTAGTCAGTACTCGCCGCAACCGAACCTGTTACCGTGCCAAACTGAACGCCATTCACCTTAACTAAAAGGTTGGCAAACGGGAAAGTTGTTGATGAGGTAAAGGTAAGGGTTGAGACATTAATGCCTTCAGCCGAAGAGGCCGAAAGAACCCATGAACCGATTCGGGCGTTTGACTGACCCTTAACCAAGTTGCCCGTGCCAAGCGCGGAATTGGACTTTGCCTGAAACGGATTTGATTGAACGGTTAGAGTATTTCCAGAAACCGCAGTCGTGCTGCCGGTTGAAAGAGATACTTGACCCTGATAGTTAGATGAACCAGCCACCAAACTACCAGTAAGATCAGTGGCAACACCGCCTGATACTAGATCAAGTTTCAAACTCCAGATTCTGGTTGTGTTTGCCGGAATCAGATAATTGATGTTTGAAGATGAAGTGCCAAATGTTGCAGCTGTTGTACCGGTGTTAGACCAAGTATCCGCAGTCGAACTACTGTCACAAACTGCATTTGCATCAGTAGCGCAAGGAGTAGTAATAGTGGTGCCGATCTGATTACCGGCATCATCAACTAAGTAGACATTGTCTACCTCGCTAGTCCAGGTTACAGCGCCCGTGCCTACAAGTTTGAACGGAACGAACAAAACTTTTACTTGTTCGCCGTAAGAAGTCACTTTGTACTTGGCAACCGTCACATTGGTCTGGCTGGGAGCAAGATTGCCTGTCGGGCTTGACGGATCAAGAGTGATTGTCAAAGTACCGGCCTCAATTGTTGTTTGAGTCATCGCAACTGAAGCTGACGGGTTGACGCCTACATTGTAGGTCTTGTCGCGCGCCAGAACATCGCGGAGATTAAGAACATTGAATTTCAATGTCCTGTTAACGCCCGCGAGAATATCGGCGTAGACATTAACCTGAATGGTCTGACCTGAAGGAATTTCATAAGCCGGCGACATTACGAAAGTGCCAGTGCCGTCTGATTTTAAGTTAGTCAACACCTGGCCAATCTGCTGTCCGCCGGTGGTTACCAATTTGATGTTGGAAAGATCAGTTGAAGAAATGATTGAACCGTTCTGGGTCAAAACAATTCTATCAAGCAAAACAGCGCTATTAGACGCTAGCAAAGTGAACGAACCAGCCAAGTAGCCTGTCGTGCCAGCGTTAACCGAGTTGCCGGTTGCAACCGTAGTCGCGGTCAAAGTGGCAATTGACGGGTTAGACACCGTGACGAAAGTCATCGCGTTAGATGTCACCGGGAAAGTGCCCGAGACCGAAGTGGCGTTTGAAGTAATATCAGCCGCGGCGTTGATATCCCAACCCATCGTGTGATTGTTGGAAGCGCTTGAAGAAACGTCCAAGCGAAGCTCAACATTCTTGGTTACCCCGGCTTTCACGGTGAAAAGACCGCCGGTATTGGAAAAACTCAAAATACCGGAACCAAGGCCGGTATACTGACTGATGTAATCGCCAGTATCAACGTCGTAAAGATAAGCGCTACCCAATTCAGCGTCAGAAGAAATGCCTGAACGTTTTAATTTCAAAGAGGTCACGGTGACATCACCGGAACCAGCCGTGAAATTCCATTTCGCAAAAGGCATCATGGCCGCGCCGGCAACGATCGTTCTTGACGCCGGAGTGTCTGTTCTCAACGCTACGCTAAGACCGCCAGTCGTTGGAACAACTACTGTTCCGCCGGTTGTGCCGCCGGTTGTGCCGCCGGTTGTGGTTCCCGCTACTGCGGTGTACTTAGCCCGTGAAATCGGACCGAAGTAACCAACTGCCGGTGAAACGCTGTTAGCAGCTTGCCACTTAGCAACAGCCGAGCGAGTCAACGGACCATAGTTCATGGTTTCGCTACCCGTTGAACCGACGCCAGTTACTGCTACTTTGTAGCTAGTACTATTAAGATACTGTTGTAAACACTTTACATCCGCACCGGAGCTAACCCCGACATAGAGCGAGCGGGTGAAAGTGCAAGCTGTCGCACCAGTGGTCTGTTGACCTTGCAACGTGACAAGCTGGGCTTGCAGGGCCTGAATCTGGACTAATAACTCTTCTATAGTTACCGCGCCAGCTTTAGGCACTACTAAAGATAAACTAAGAGCCATTGCCAACGCCGCGCCCAAAAGGACGAGACCAATCGGCCATGCCTCTCGTTTTGATATAAACATAATTTTTCTCCTTAATAATAAACTTCTTAATTTTTAATTATAATTTTAGTAATATTTCCATTTGTTAATTTGTAACTACAATTACACTCATTTTAGCCATTAAATTTTCAAAGTTCAATCCAAGCTTAGATAATAACAAACCGCCCATTAGCAGTCAATAGCAATCAATAAAAGATTATATCATACGGTTTTTACTCATGCAACAATATTTTTCAGTTGTTCCACACTTTTATAATAGCACTAATTTTTTTCTCAGGCAATCAAGTCAATTTAGGCCCTAAAATTGCCTAAACTAAACAGAATTTACCTTAATTTACTGCTTAAATGTGGATAACCTTAATTTGATTATATACTTCACTTTGCCATAAAACAACCAGTCAATTGTGGATAACTCCAGGCCTCACAAAAACCTCAAAAATAAATTCTAGAATTTATTTTTGAGGTTTTTGTTCGTTTAATAAAATGCGTAAGCTTCGGAAAATAGTTTATTTGATTTTTGGAGGAGAAGAGGAGAAAAAAACCCCTCCTAACCTCCCCTTGTCAGGGGAGAAATCTGACTCCCTCCCTGATAAGGGAGGGTTGGGGTGGGTTTTGTAAGTTGTTTACCGCTGCACTTCAATGTTGAAATAACGCGAAATAATACGAAAATATTTCGGTAATACCTCGGTAATGTTTCGGCAATCGCGATTGCCGAAACATTACCATATTATTTGATAAAAACTTCCGTTTCCTTGCCCGCTTCTAGTAATTTTTTTGAGGTCTATAAGCGAAGATAATTCATTGCGAACGGTTTTTTCGGAAACGCCCGGAAAAAGTTCAAGAATTTCCGCCAATTTCAGCGTTTCTTTGTTTTGAAATTTTTCTAAAATTTTTTTCTGCCGTTCGCTTAATTCCACTTCGGGTTTAACAACTTCTTTTTTTACAGCCACTGTTGAATCCATAAAAGTTTTTGGCGGCTCGTTTAACATCAAGACAATGCGAGATTTAAAAACTAAAAATCCATTTCTTAACACCCGAAGATGAACATCTTTTACAAAATTCAATTGCCCGGCCAAAAAGAAAAAATTATCCAAAACATCTATTTCTTTTAATAAATCAGAAAATTGTTTGGCGAGAAAAATCCTATAAACATTTAAAATTTGGGATTTGATTTTTTCGCGTAAAAAAAGATCAGGTATCAGATCAGACACCTTGAAACTGGCTTTAATTAAAGCTAAAAACTTTTTGCCGAGTTCCGTATTAAAAATTTCTTCCTCCATATTTTTATCCTCATCTTATCCCCAAATTGATTGATTCCGGGAACCAATCACAACTGATTGATTCCCGGAATCAATCATGGGACAACAGTGGCACCGGCGTCAATAGAGATCACCGGATTAGCCGGAGGACCCGGCATGAGTTCATAAAAAGCCACGGCAAGTTTTCCATTCGCGTCCTGGCCAACGGAAAATGAATCATTGGTTTCTATCGCCGCGTAATATTTTTCTCCGACTGAAAACTGGCCCTGTACGGTAACGGTAAGCTCGGATTCGCTTATGTTTTGTAGATTGGATAATTCGGCGGCCGCAATAAAATCATTCCTGAAATCTTTTATGCCGATTTTATAACTGAAATTTTGAGGATTGGCCGTGGAAAATTTATGAATGATTATTTTATTAAAAGCGTTTCCGCTATCCGCCGTCCATTGGCTGCTTGTTGCGTTTAAATTATTATTGGACACGCCAACCGCGGGAAAATCTTTTGTTAAAGTGTTTGTCGGAGGAAGCAGATGCGGAATAAAACCATAACCGCCGTAATTAAATATTGTATTTGCAAAATTTCCGATACTGCCTGTAAAAAATTTGATATTCGCCCAGTCGTTGTTTTGCGGCGAACTGGCTGAACCATCGCCATTGGTATCGCCGCCTCTTGTGTCATCTTTAAAAGAAGTGAAAACAATGGGATTTTCAGTTGTGCCTTGCGCAATTAAACTGCCATTAATATTAATTGCCGAATAATTATTATTAGGTTTAAGAATCACACCCGGTTCTAAAGTTAAAGTCGTGCTGGCATCCACATAAGGCGTCCAGGCCGGCCCGTTGGTTTCTAAAATATAGGGCAGATCTTTTTTGAGCGTATAATTTTTTCTGAAATGAGTATAACCGTCAATAGCGATACCGTTTAAAATGTTGGAGCTGGTAGTGGAATTGGCGATTTGGGAATTGGTAATAATCGGATAAGAACTTTCAATTCTTATGGGATAACCGTTATCGGTAAAAATATTATTATCAATAATCGGGGTTGCGCCGTTTCTAGTTTCTATGGCAATAAGACGATTGCGAATAAATTGATTGTTTCTGATTTGGGGCGTGGTGGCGGCCGCTGCCGGGAAATAACCTGAGGAGCCGGCGCAGCCGCCGTCGGTGCCGGAACTTGGCAATACTAAAGAATCAATGGATACCCCGCAGGCGTTGTCGGAAAAAACTGAATTTTCAACTACGCCGTTTGAGTCAACCAACCGTAAAGCAATGCCTTGGGAATTTTCAAATTTTGAATGATTTATGTTAACCGTCGCGCCAACAATTTTTACCATTTCTTTGACCGGCCTTTCCAGGCCCTGTCCACCATATCGAAATTCAACATAATCCAAATCCCCTCGCGAACCTTCGCTAAAAGCAATGTTAAGCCAATCTCCTTTTTGTGGTGAGCCTGTCGAATCATCGGCGTCGGCAATTGAAGTGAAAATAATCGGCGCGCCGGAAGTGGCAATGGCGTTAAGCGTTCCTTTAATTTCCAGCGCGGTGTAGTTGCCGCCTTGGGGAATGATTTTTACGCCGGGTTCAATTGTGAGAACGGCGCCAGCGGCGACCGTAGGTCGCCGCTGGCCATCAAAAAATAGCCGATAAGGACTGCCGGCCAATGTCCAAGTGGTATCTGTGGATATTGTGGTTGTCGCCGGAACGTCGGTACCTAAACCTAATGTTGTTGAAGCGTTGCTGTCGATGTCGGACGTCAATAACCAGTTATTTGAAGCGCCCGGTGTTCCTCCACTGGCCGATGATTCAGCCCAGTTTTGCGCATTATTTGAACCGCCGCTGGCTGATTTTCTTTCCAAAGTTTTCCCATTGCCATTAGCACCCCAGGAATTGTAATAAGTGACTTCGTCAATAACCGTACCGCTCGGAGCAATAATTTTTACGGTTGAAGTAGAATTTTTTAGGCTTATTACCGTATCAATAACCGTGCCGCTAAAACCTGAGTGGTCTATCAGAAATGTTAGTGCGTCACCGGCTAAAACCGCATAACCGCCGACCGGGATTGTCATTGAACCCTGTGCTGCCGGTTCATTAAGCAGATGATTTGATCCGTCATTAAACCGCCAGCCACTATTGCTGCCGGTGAGAGTTATGGCGCGACCGGAGTTGTTATATATCTCAACCCATTCCCGACTTTTATTATTTAAAGTATCACTACCCTCCAGATCGTACATAATTTCGTTAATAACCAAATCGCCGGCGCTAAATATTTGAGCGGTTGAATTATTTTCGGCGTTATTTGTTGTTTGTTGCGTGTTGTTTGTTGTCTGTTGGGTATTTGAGCTCGAACTGCCGCCTCCGCCGCCTCCACCGTAAACTATCGGCGCGTTGGTTTGCGGCTGCTGAGTTGTTGTCTGAGTTGTTGGCGCCGGAGGCGGAGTTGGTGTTGGAGTTGGCGTTGAGGTTGATGATGTTGGTTTTTCAATAGTTGGCGACTTTGATTCGGTTTTGGGTTGAACTGGCTGAACTGTAATCGGCTTTATTTTCGGCGCCGTCGGAGTTGGCTCGCTAGTTATAGTCATGGCTGGCTGATTATTTTCGCCCGGGTTCTTGAATAAGTTGATGATAGAACTAAAAAACGAGCTTTTTTGCGCTATTTGTTGCGCCTCAACTTTTTGTTTTGCCAGCTCAACTTGCTTTGCCGCTTCAGCTTGATTTAAAAATAAACTAATAATCCCCGCGCCGTTTATTACCGCCTGGCGGGATAAACGAAGCCAGTATTCTTGCATAACTTGAGGATTTTTAAGCTTATAATCTTTTTGATATGAAGATTTTTTGTTTATTTCAACTAAATCAAAAAGTTCGCCATTTTCATCGTATCCGTATGCAAAAGTTTCGTCTTCAAATGTAATTTTCGGTTTCGCATATATTTCCGATTGGATTGTCCGCGGGCTGAAAAAATGAGTATTTGTATAATCGGCTAAATTGTTAAAATAACTTGCTAAATCACTATAAATAACCGACTTCCTTCCCTGATTAAATAATCTTTTGCCTAAATCTTGCGTTAGACCGCTTGAGTTTGATTTGGTCCAATCTTCATAAAAACTGACCACGGTTCCACCCGGATGGATATCATTCCTCGTATGTTCCGGGACAGTCATATCTTCAATAAGATGTAAGACATGCCCTAAGGCCAGATATGCTTTTTTTTCTTTATTTTGAGAATAATTTTTGACAGCCGCTTCATAGGAAAAATCGCCCCATTCGCTTCCGGAAATTACAGGACCATTGCCGGTCCATAAATTAAAGATATTTCCGACATTTATTGTTTGATACGAAGAAAATTGCGCCCAGTTTTTGGCCAAATAACCATTTACTCCGGGTATATCAGTTGATAATCCTCTTTCAAAAACCGGATCGTAAAAATGATTCAGCCATCTTGGCGCGAAGTCCTCGTCAATTGAGCCCAGAATAATCCATTGTTTTTGTTCTTCGGTGAATTTCTTGCCTGTTGAAAGTTCATAAAAAGTGATAATTTCCCGCGTTAAATCCGGATGAGTTATTTTGTAGCTATAAGCCAAAGTTCTATCTGGGTTATTAAACGCCATTAATAAAAAACCGGAGATCAAAATCAGACCTCCGGTTAACATTATTAAATTTTTATTTATAATTTTAAAGTTCATTAGAACTCATTAATTTTCCAAATACCATTTTTATTTTTACCCATACTTAATACCGTATATTTTTTTATATCATTTTCTTTAATTATAAAATCCAAACTATCTGGGCCAAATTCCGAAGTCATAACCTTTTCCGTGCGATTTAAATCTTCAATAAGTAACCTTATATTCCCATCATTCTTTATTTTTAATAAATTACTTTTAATAGAATCTCGCATTCCATAAATCGCATATTGACTTGCCAGATCAAAATCCTCTTTTTTAACCGCTTCTAAAAACAAAGTTAGTGTTTCCTCCGGCGTTTTCCCGCCTATATTATCGTCGGCATAAAGTTTTTCAAGCGCTTTCACGGCTTTCATTTGCTGGTAATACACGCTGTGCGTGTACTGCCAATATTGCCAGCCGATAACGGATAAAATTAAAGCCGCCAATATAATGCCGGCCCAAATTAGTTTCTTGTTTCTATTATTTTTATTATTCGTCTCGCCCGTGGCGGACGAATTATTTTGTTCTTCTCCAAAATTTATTGTTTCCATAAAATTTATAAAATTTAAATATTTTCCCACCTTACACCATCAAATAAATCATGTCAATTATCAAAAATGTTTTAAAAATCATAGATTTACATAGATTTATACAATAAAAGCGCCAATTCTGTCCCCACCTTATCCCCAAATTGATTGATTCCGGGAATCAATCAATTAATAAATCAGAGTCAGAGATGGTAGAAAACTCCAAATCATTAATAAAACTCTGGAATTCTTTAGCATAACCTTTGGCGCCGTTAAAATATTCAAATAAAATATGTTTATCCAAAAATTGAAAATTAGCTTTACCGGTATAATCGCCGTAACTTGACCATTTATAAGAATCTAGAAAATTAAGAGCTTTTTTTGTTTCTTTTATGGAACCTTCTCGCCATGACGGCATAACCAGATCTAGAGGATTTAAATGAATATAATGCGGGATATAAAGAAAATGCGCCTCATTATTCACTAAAACAGATTTGAATTTTCCTTGGAACAACGGACCAACTCTTTGATATTTTAAATTAAAATAATTAGCATAACCGACGCCGATTTTATTCATAAATTTAGAAATTCCATCATTTTCTTCTTGCTCAAGTAAAAGATGAAAATGGTTGGGCATTAGACAAAAAACGATAATATTAACCAGTGGTCTTTTTTGTTTTATAGATTTAACTTCTTTTTCGGCAAGACCAATTTTAGATTTGCGACCAGAATTTAAAGCCGGTTTAATATCGTTAAAAATGGCTAGATTATAGACAAAACGATTATAATCTCGATCGTCTAGAAATAGTGACCGCTTTTCTACGCCGCGGTTATATATGTGATAAATTCCGCCAGAAGCTATTTTTTGTTTGCGCATATAGTTCAAATTTAATATCTTGTGTCTTATACCATGATTGATTCCCGGAATCAATCACTTATTTTTTAAAACAAAAGAACCGGATCGTGGAGGTTTGAGCCGGCTCTTTCCGAATATGTTAAGCTTCATTTAAACTATTGTCAAAAGAATTTTGAACAGGCTTAAATAACCATATTTATTCACACCTTATC
>Ga0265296_1000702_pt1 | contig 46442 bp, 70 predicted proteins | sample MunlanPumphouse1_FD_189073 | JGI IMG/M metagenome (GOLD analysis project Ga0265296, IMG submission 189073) | Groundwater microbial communities from a municipal landfill in Southern Ontario, Canada - Pumphouse #1 | ecosystem: Environmental > Aquatic > Deep subsurface > Groundwater | place... | reverse complement strand
CGGGAACGCGACCTTTTCGCGCTTTGGTGCTGCCGCCGTCTTGCTCAGAGACGCGCCAGCAGCGTTACCATCGTCATCCTCAGTCGGCACACCGAAGGCCGACACCAGCGCATAGCGACGGGCATAGGTGAGCGCGGAGCCAAAGCCCTGCGCGTCCTGCTTGTTGGCGGGAACGAACAGGCTGCCAAGGTCCATCGTCTCGCCGCTGCCATGGTGCAGGACGGTGCGGACGGTCACGCCGCTGGGCGACGGTTCACACGGTTGGGTGAAGGCAAGACCGTGCCGGATCAAGACTGGCTTGATCGCGCCAATAACGCTGCCAAGGTCAGCATACTTGTATTTCTGCTGGCCAACTTGGCCTAGCGCGTCCTTGGTCACTCCTTCAATGTCGGCGAAGGCGGCGATGTAGGCGGATGCGAGCGACGGCTCGATCTTTGACTGTGCTGTCATGTTGAAACTCCTCTTGCGATAGCGATTGAAGCGGGAACCGGCGAGACGCGCAGCGGCTTGTTATCCATTCCAGCGCGCCCCCGTTTTGATGCGAGAGACCTGAGATTTGTTGATCCCAAACCGCCTCCCGATTTCAGACCCACTGCCAACGGCTGCGCGTATGTCTGCGACTTGCTCGCTGGTGAGTTTGGCGCGTGGATGGTTGGCACCAGCTTGATGCGTTCCGTGAGCGCGCTTGTGGTCGTTGTTTTCGCGATGCGTGACCCATGCGAGGTTGGCGGCAGCGTTGTTTGTCTTGTCACCGTCTAGGTGAGCCACCTCCCTTCCTTCCGGCGCAGGGCCGTGGAAAGTCAGGCAGACGAGGCGACTAACCGAGAAGCGCCGGGGCAGCCCCGCGTAGGACAGAAGAACAGTGCGGTAGCCGTAGCGGTCAACGTAGCCCTTTAGCTCACGACCATCGCGGCGAATGCGGCCATCATCTGACACCTCATATGCCCGATAAGGAGAAAGCGGCAGGCGCTTCCATTCCGTAGGCATCGCCGTCACTGGATCATTCCAGTCAAAATAAACCCCATCCCCAAGGCCATAGGAATAACCAACCACCCCCCTGTACCTACTATTGAGGGTTTACGGGTAAGGCGGGTGTGGCGTGTGAAGGCGCGGATCATTGACCAGACTCCGCCATCTCAATCGCGCGGTCGAACAGCGCCATCACGTCGGCGTGGGTTGTTTCTTCATGATCGTTAAAATCAATGAAGCTGCCCTCTGCCCATTCCGGGAGGCATTTGCGAAGGTGGCGATCAAGCGACGCATCAGCGCGCATCGCGGCACCGATGATGCAAAAGCAGACGGCATCTTCTTCGTAATCGCTTGCGGGCTGTCCGAACTTGTCGCGGGCACTCACTTCGCGCGTCCACTTGTCGGGCGTGTCGATGAATGACTTGGCAGCGCGCAACTTTTCAACATGCGTCATCATCATTCTCCATGCAATCGCAGACGATCTCAAACTTGCCGCAGTCACCGCAGGGCGCGCTCAATACGGTGGGCAGCGGACGGTCGAGCAATGTTGACATCACTGAGTCCCATATGTTGCTGTGACGGTCCCAGAGGGCTACGTCTGGGGCTTCGAGTGGGGTTTCGCGGATCACTTGCCTTGCTCCCGTGCGGCGAGATCGACGATCCAGCCGCTGCCGTCGCATCGGGTACAGTCCGTATGGCAGGCCGCATCGTCCAGCCCATCGGGGTAGCCCCCTTCGCCTTCGCATTGTGGGCAAAAGATGATGTCTTTCTCCCCAATATCAGTGCGTCCGGCGAGTATAGTACGCTCAAACTCGGCGAAGGCTTGGACGATAGGGGCCGTGTCGCAAGAACCACGCAGGATGTTCGCTGCCTGCTGCGAGCGGGAGTTTAGCTTGGCCCAAGCAGCCGCTGCCTCGCGCGCGTCTTGGGTCACATGTGCGATCAAACCGCTCATCCTTCGTCTCCAATCTCATTAGGGGTGCGACCAAGGGCTTTGGCGATGGCGGCGCGCATAGACTGAACCTGCGCCGTGCCGTTGAGGGCTGGGAAAGCCCCGAGCAATTTGACGGCGTATTCGAGCTGCGTGAGCAATTCGGGCGCAGCGGCGATCAGGCGGGCATCCGCTTCACCGTGGACAAACTCTGCGATACATTCACCAGCATCGGACCAGTGGATCTCGAAAAGCGTGTAATCGCCGTTCCAGTCCTTTTGGGGCGTCGAGAGCTTCCACGGCCCCGGAGTGTGCGCCGCGCTCACAGGAGGCCTCCGAGCACGTCCACAGCCTCATTCCGAGCGTCGTCATCGACATGGCTCAAGTGGTCGATCAGGTGAATTGCCAGCGCCAGCCGATCCTCTGACGGCAGCGATGCAGCCGACATGCGGGCGCGTTCGTAAGACAGCGACCGTCCGATAGCAGCACGATTAGCATCGTGAGCAGCGCGGAGGGTGGGCGAAATGTAGGTCATGCGCAGCGCTCCCATCCAGCAACAAGCTGACGGGCGCGGCTTCCGTCGCGGTCCCAAGAGATGATTTCCTTGAGCCGACCATCCATAAGGATTTCGGAATGGAAGCCGTGGATGCGAACCGCGTAACGCGAAGACTCATCTTCGACCATGTCAGCCGACAGCATGGCGAGGGCGATAAACTCCGCCGCCCAATCTTCATGCGAGGGGGTGTCGAAGGCCATGCCAGCATCAAGGCAGGCGTCGAACAGGCGATTGCTCGTCTGGATGTAGCCGCGCGGATCGGCGCAGGTTTCAAAGTCACCCATGCGGATGAGCGACTGGTGAAGCTCGTTGACTGCCTCGAACTGTGCGAGGGTGGCAGCGGGTGTTTCGGTGTGCGTCATGTTTCGGCCTCACGGGTTGGTGTGAGGCCGGTGTACGTCAGCGGTGTACGTCTGTCAACACATCATGCGTACATTATTTTCGTACAGTTGCTAAACGTATGAAACGTACCGAATATTTGTGATAGTGGCGGCGAAGGGGAAAGCCATGAAAGCCGCTATTCTGATCGCCGCGAGCCTGTGCGTTACCACGACCGCCTCCGCGCAAGACACCTACGTCAAGCCGCATGTGCGCTCGGACGGAACCTATGTGCAGGGCCACTACAGGACCGCACCGAACCGGTCGCCGAGCGACAACTATTCAACATCGCCGAATTACAACCCCTATACCGGCAAGAAAGGTACGGTTGATCCGTACTCGATCCCGCCCGCTCCGAAGTTCCGGCCTTACACGCCGCCGACCTATAAGCCGAAGGCGCCGCCGAAACCCCGCTATTAGGCGAGCAACTCCGTCCACGGGATGACGCGGTGCACCTCTTTGATGCGCGACCTCTCCAGCTTGAACGTGTGGGCGGGGTTGAACTGCTCCAGCTCGATGTGGTGAGCCGTCCGACGCACCAGCCGCTTGATAAGGCAGGCTGATAGCCTCTCGCCTTCGTCCTCTGGTTCGCAGGTATAAACTAAGACATCATCCCCAACTTGGGGCGGTCGCTTGGCGTCTACGAGGGCGATCTCGCCCTCTTGGAATCGCGGGGCCATGGACGATCCTTGAATATAAACGCCGTAGACATCCTTACGCCCCCGCAGCGCCGCAGGGCGTCGGAAATGATCGATGACGTCGTAACTATTCAATTCAGTCTGTTCCACCGCTATACCCCCAATGTCAATTGGCGAGCCTAGGGCCGTTCCGTAGACGGGAATGTCGCGCCCGTCGGTTTCGAGGCCGACCGATAACGCGGCGGAGGCGTTTGGCATGGGAATGTCTGCCATCGCCCATATCTCCGCTGTTTCTATTCCAGTCCCTTCAAACCCCTTCGCCAGGTTCTTCGCCACGGCAGGGGAGAGAGGGCCGTCGAAGTCTGCACTAAAGTAGCGTTGAACAGACGAACGGCCCGCGAGGCCAGCCGTCTTCGCAATCTCATCATATGAGCGGCCCGAGCGAATCTGAATGTGTTTCAGCCGCTCCCCAATTGATTCGTTTGCCATGCTATCATTATGCGTCGCGGCGTGTCCACAATCTACGTTCAGTTGTGCGTACAATGAACGCTTGCAAGATGTACGCTCCATGTGTACATCAAGCGAATGACCGATATCGAAATCCTGAAACGGCTTGGCGGTATCCGCCCTGTAGCTCGCAAGCTGGGCCATCGAAATCATACGACTGTCCAAGGCTGGTGGGATCGCAACCGCATCCCTGATGCGCGGCGTCCAGCGGTCGAGCAGTTGCTCGCCGAACAGCCAGCGTAACCATGCTGGGGGGCATCCAACACAATCCCGCGCGTGACCTCTCCGCGCAGGTGGGGGAGGGGTCCGACTGCCCCTCCCTCGATAATCACCACCGCGTCGGGCGTCATGGCCCGGTCGGGTCCGAGACTGGTCACGAAGTCCCTGACTATCTCCCCGATCAAACGCGCTCGCTCGTCATCCCCATCACTCTCGGGGGCATTCGCGGGGCCATCACGGCCCGCTTCATCGATTTTCGTCCTTTCCATAGGAGTTAGTTATGGCGACATCTGCGCCCATAAGGCTGGGCAATTCTTCCTTGCTCACTCAAAGTTTGCTGGAAGCCCTGACATCTGACGCGGTGCGCCGTGTTCAGCTATCGACCGGCGCGACCGATCAGGACTTGGCCGATGTCATCGGGTGCAGCGCAGCCACGATTGGCAACGCGCGCAACCGCAACGGCAAGCTATCGGCACACACGCTGTTCAACCTGCTCGCCGTCGATCCCTTGGCGCTGGAAAGCCTGCTTGGTCACTTCGACCGCCGCAGCGTCCCCATCGTAGCCAAGTGCGACACCGACGCCCTGCCTAGCACTGCTGGCGCTGTCCACAAGCTGGCAGTCGTCACGGCGGATAGCAGCCCCGGAGGCAAGGCCATCACCGATTGCGAGGCTCTCAGCGTCGAGGGCGAGATTGATGCGGCAATGGAGGCGCTGGCGTCTCTGAAAGCTCGCTGCATCGCTATCAGGAAGGAACGGGCAGCATGAAGGACTGGACCTTTCGCGACGTGATGACGGGGCCGCACTACGTCGAGCGCATCCCTGACGAAGAACCGCTGTTCATCGCCGTGCCGCTCAAATTCATTCCGCTCAAGCGCGTTCACGGTCGGCTGGTTGCCGGTCGCTCGCTTCAACGTCGCCTAGGAGTCTCAGCATGATCGACCTTATCGCAGCCGCAGGTATAGGCGGCATCATCGGCTTTGGTACGTGCGCGCTCCTGACCGCCAGCAAACTGGATCGCCGTAGCCTTTTCGACGAAACCCTGATCAACGATTTAGGCGAGGAAATTGAGATCGTCTCGTCTGCTGCGGAAGCGTGGGCGAAGCGGGCGGGCGAAGAGAAATCCGCCCACACCCGCTGCGCTGACGCTCTGACCACCACCCAGCGCAAGCTATCCGCAATCCGTGACATCGTAGGCCCGACCGAGGGCTTACGCCGCGGTCGCATGGGTCAGATCATCGCCGTGCTGGACGGGGAGCGGGTGTGATGTTCGGACTTGGCGACATCATGGCCGTCTGGTCCCGCGCCCTTCGCTCGCTCGACGAAACCCGCGCAGCCAAGCGCAAGCTGGTCGTTGAACACGTCCGCTACGTCAAGCAACCCGCCATCACATACCGCGAAAAGGCCCACGCCATCGCGTTGGCGATTGGACGCACCGACTTGGCGGAGAAGCTGAAATGATCCCCAACGGCTCAGACCACATGATCCGCCGCGCGCTGGGCTACATGGAGCCGCGCAAGGTCGGCCAATGGGCGCGCACCATGATCTGCCCCAACATCACGGACAGGGACATCATCGCCCTTCACCGCGGCATGTCACAGCCCCGCCGTATCGGCACGTCCAAAGACACCGCGCTTGGTCCGTACACGCCTCACACCGGCTTGGTCGATGACGGGACGCTTGGCCGCAAGATCGACGCCTTTGTTGCTGCCCGCTCGAAAGAGTGCGGCGTTCACCCTGATTACTATCGGAGGTCGCTGGGATGGCGTTGAGGATGTCCCCCGACGAGCGCGATGCGATACTGGCGGACCTGAAACAATGGCCGCTGGTGTCCTACGACAACATCGCCGCCAAGTTTCGCCGTAGCAAGGCGACAATCCACCGTCTCGCGCTCGCGTGGGACTTGGGGAGGCGCGGCAAATGATCCCCTCCTGGTACACCCCTCCCGCCTATATGGCGTCAACCCCCATTGAACTGGTCGCACAGATCGCGCGGACGCATGGCCTGACAGCCGCTGACCTGATCGGCCCGTCAAAGGTCCGTTCGGTTTGCATCGTCCGCTGGCGCGCAATGAAGGCGCTACGGGACAAGGGTCGCTCCCTGTCGTCCATCGGTCGCATCCTCAACCGCGACCACACCACCATTCTGCACGGACTGCGGAGGGCAGGGTGACGGCTATCGAGCTTCCTTTCCCGCCGTCGTCGCTGTCAGGCCACGCCAAGGGCAACTGGCACGGTAAGTCCGCTGTAACCAAGGAATGGCGCGAGCGGGCGATGGTTACTGCCAACGACGCCAACATCTGTGTCCCGCTCGACGGTGATATCCGCGTCACGGTGCATTTCTACCCGCCGAACCATCGCGGGGATCGCATCAATTTTCCTAATCGCATGAAGCCCATTTTTGACGGCATCGCTGATGCGCTCGGCGTCAACGATAGCCGCTTTCTGCCCAGCTACCATTTCCACGCCCCTGAAAAACCGGGCGCTGTGATCGTGGAGGTCGAATGAGCCAGATGCAATGGTTCAGGCTCTACAGCCGCATCGTGGACGACGAGAAGCTGCGCCTGCTCGCCTTTGAGGATCGGTGGCACTTCGTCGCCTTGTGCTGCCTCAAGTCTGACGGGCTTCTGGACGAGCCTGTGAGCGACCTTCGCACCCGCAAGATAGCGGTAAAGCTCGGCGTTCAGGCGCGCGAACTGGAAGAGATCGGGCGGCGCTTGCAAGAGGTCGGATTGCTCGACGAAGCCCTGTGTCCGCTCGCATGGGACGAACTGCAATACCGCAGCGACAATAGCACTGACCGCGTGAAAAAATACAGGGAAAAACAACGCGGAAACGCTGTGAAACGTGAACGAAACGTTTCAGTAACGCCCCAAGAGACAGATACAGATACAGAAGGATTAGAAGCTAAAGCTTCTTGTGCATCTGACGACGCACTCAAGCCTGAACATCTGATGGAATCTTGGAATGGTGTTGCTCAAGAGATTGGGCGCCCGACCTGCCGAGAGATGACCCCATCAAGGCGGCAAGCCGCGAAGGCCCGTATTCGGCAAAACAGCGTCGATGACTTCCGCACCGTGTTTGGAAACATCCGTGGTTCGCCCTTCCTGCGGGGCGACAAAGATTGGGCGGGCTGCACATTCGACTGGATGCTGAAAGCCGGGAATTTTCAGAAAATATTGGAAGGTAACTTCAATGGCTAACCCGATTGATCTGCACGGCATCAACGGCGGTGGCGGCACCAAGTACGACCCCGAAGGCCTGAACGCCTACTGCTACACCATGAACGCGATGAACTTCGTGATCGCCAATGGCTGGGAGTATTTCGTCAACGTCCGCACGCTGCCCAGTGGCAAGCCGCAGCACTACGTTGACCGCCGCGACCACCAGCGATCGATGCCGCCCCGCCTGGTGCAACAGGCCAAGGCTGCGCTCACCCCGCCGCGCGAAACCCGCCAGCCCTACGCCGACTGATGACCTTCCAAAAGATGACCAACGACCTGATCGACTACCGCATGGGGAGATACACCGTGGACCAATTGAGGGCGCTCTACCCGACGTGGAAGGTCAAGGACGCCGACATCGTGTTTTGTGTGAACGCAGCAATCAACGCAGGGAAGGTGAGAGCATGAGCGAGATCAAGCTGACAGCGACGTGGAACGGTTCGGAAGGCAACCTATCGAAAGCCGACGTTGAGCGCCTCGCCAAAGACCCGACAATGGCTGAACTGGATTTCCTTGGCGACGTGCTGGTGGATGTCGAGCAGCTTTACAATGTCGTCCGGTTGAAGGTTTTCCCCCGCCGCGACCCTGCGATTTCAGCAGCACAAGGGGACGGGTAATGGCAAGGGGGGGCGACATCACCGAACTTGCGCGCGTCATCACGCCCGCAGGCGATACCATGATGCTGGAGCTATTGGACAGGCTGGGCCGACAACGCGCCCTGTCAGAGGACGAAAGCAAGCTGGTCGAGATACTGGTACGCCGCACAACCCGCGCACTGCCCCGCCGCCTTTACCGCTGGACAGCCAAGGATGATCGCATCCTGCTCAAGGCTCGCCATACGCCGAGGGGCTTGATCGAGGCAGCCGAGAAGCTGGGCGTATCTGAGAACGCCGCCCGCAGCCGGGTCCGTAATCTGCTCAAGCGCAACCGCAGCAATGACATGGTAGAGGGGTAGGGTTATGAGCGTGACCATATTCACAGGCCGTAGCGAGAATGGCGGGGCCATATCGCGCTGGGACATTATGTGGGCGCCAGAGCCTTCCGCAAAGCAGAAATGGAAATGGGCAGAAAGCGCTCGCCGTCGCGCGTTGTGGCAAATGAAAGGGTTACGTCATGGGACGGCCTAAAGATTCCAGCGTTCTCGATAACGAGACATTCGTCCAAGAGATATGCGACCGCCTAGCGGGGGGTGAGGGCATCAAGCAGATATGTGCTGATGACCATTTGCCGTCCGATGATACCGTTTATCGCAAGATGGCGAGAGACCCAGAATTTGCGGCACGTATCGCGCGCGCAAGGGAGGCTCAGCAAGAGTTTGAGGCCGACAACATCGTCAATATGGCGGACGATGCGACGGCGGATGATTGGCAGGTTGTGAAGCTGCGCATTCATGCCCGCCAGTGGCGCGCTGCCAAACTGGCTCCGAAGAAGTACGGCGACAAGACCTTGCACGGCAATGACCCCGACAATCCGCTGCCTGAGGGCTTCGCTGTCAACTTGGTGCGCACTTCCGCTGACACTGAATGAGGCAGGTCGATCTGCCCGAGTACGCTGGCGACCTATGGCTGCCATTCCGCCACCTCGCATGGCATGGCGGACGCGGCCCCGGCAAGACGCGCACTGTCGCAACGGGGCTGGTCCTGCAAGCGATGGAGCGCCATGAACGGGTGCTATGCGGCAGAGAGACGCAGCGATCGATCAAGGACAGCTCCAAGCGCGTCCTAGACGACGAGATCGACCGGCTGGGAGTTCGCTCGGCATTCGTCAGCACAGAGACGGAGATACGGGGGCCGCATGATAGCCTGTTCCTGTTCAACGGGGTGCGCGGCAATGCGTCGGGATTGAAGTCAATAGAGGGCGTGACCACGTTCTGGGGCGACGAGGCGCAGGCATTCAGCCAGTCGAGCATTGATACCGTGGTGCCGACCATTCGCGCGCCTGGATCACGGCTTATCTGGACGTGGAACCCTGACCTCCCGACCGATCCGATTGACGTGATGTTCCGCGGTGAGAACGGCCCACCTCCTGACAGCATCGTGCGAGAGGTGAATTATCCCGACAATCCGTGGTTCCCTGACGTGCTTAGGGTGGCGATGGAGTTTGACCGCGCCCGCGACATCGACAAATATAATCACGTTTGGCTGGGCAAATACCGGCAGAACAGCGAGAGCAGGGTGTTCCGCAACTGGTCCGTCGAGGAATTTGATAGCCCCGACAATGTCGAGTACCGGCTTGGCGCCGACTTTGGGTTTAGCGTTGACCCGTCTATCGTGCTGCGCTGCTGGATCGACGGCACCCGCCTGTATGTGGACCATGAGGCGTGGGGCATTGGCATTGAGATCAATGATCTGCCGCAGATGTTCCTCACCGTCCCCGATGCCGAGAAATACTGGCTGACGGCTGACAGCTCGCGGCCTGAAACAATCAGCTATCTGCGCAATCATGGCTTCCCGCGCATCGCCCCGGCGCTCAAGGGCGCGCGTTCGGTCGAGGAAGGGGTGCAGTTCCTCAAGTCCTATGACATCGTGGTTCACCCGCGCTGCCAGCATCTCATTGACGAGCTGACGCACTACAGTTTCAAGACCGATCCGCTCACTGGTCAGGTGCTTGGGGTGCTGGAGGATAAGAACAACCACTGCATCGACGCGCTGCGCTATGCGGTGGAGGGCGCCCGCCGTGCGCTGGCTGGTAAGCCTAAGACGGTGTCCATCTCCATCCCCAAGACCGTCATGGTGGCCAATCGCCGGTAATCTGCCCGAATGCAGCACAGAAGCGGTGACAGTAAACCCGCTATGTGGACGATGACGACAAGCCCAAAGACGATGACCGTCTCCGCGAGGTGCATAAGCGCGCCTTGCGTCGTTTCGACAACACCGTCTGTCCGCAAATCCCGATGCGCGAAGAAGCGATGGCCGCTCGCCGGTTCGTCGAGATTCCCGGCGCGCAATGGGAGGGGCCGTGGGGCGAGCAGTTTGAGAACAGCATCCGGGTAGAGATTCCCAAGATCGGGCGGGCAATCCGCAAGATCGAGACGGACTACCGCGAAAACCGCATCATCCCTGACTTCAAGCCCGATGGTGGCGACAGCAATCAGGACACCGCCGACACCATTGCCGGGATGCATCGTGCGGACAGCCACAAGTATGGCGCGCAGGAAGCCCGCGACAATGCGTTCTATGAGGCGATCCGCGGTGGCTTTGGTGCGTACCGTCTTGCTAACGTATTTGAGGATGAGGACGACAGGGACAATGATCACCAGCGGATCAACCCCGGACTGATCATCACCGACGCCGACCAGCATGTGTTCTTCGATCCGCAGTCCAAGCGTTACGACAAGCGGGATGCAGGCTTTGCGTTCGTGCTGGTGCCGTTCACGCCCGAAGCCTTTGCCGACGAGTTCGGTGCGGACACCCCGACATCATGGCCTGACGGCGTAACCAAGCCGACTTACGACTGGTACCGCTCCGATGTCGTGATGACCTGCGAATATTACGAGGTCGAGCGCAAGGCTGAGAAGCTGTTCGTGCTGACCCAGACGATTACCGGGGCGCAAGAGCGTTTCTGGCGTACCGAGATCGAGGACGAGCAGCTAGAAGAAAAGAAGCTTGCTGGCTGGACGGTGGAGACACAGCGCCGCAAGCGCCTGCGCGTTCACAAGTACGTTCTGTCAGGCTCGGAAGTGCTGGAGGATCACGGCACCATTGCCGGGTCGCGCATTCCGATTGTCCCTGTCTATGGCCAGCGCGCCTATGTTGACGGGCAGGAGCGTTTCAAGGGTCATGTTCAGGACCGCATGGACGCCCAGCGGCTCTACAACAGCAACGTGTCCCGCTTGGCTGAGACGAACGCCCGCTCGCCGCAGGAAGTGCCGATCTTCGCCGCCGAGCAGATGCCGCCTAATCTGGCTGATCTGTGGTCGCGCCTGCATATCGATCGCCACCCCTACGCACTGGTCAACCCGCTGATTGACCCAATGACCGGGCAGATACTGTCGTCCGGTCCCATCGGCTATGTGAAGCCGCCAGACGTTGCGCCCGTCACCGCCGCATTGCTCCAAGTGGCTAACAACGACCTTACCGAGGAAGATCAGGACGGCGCCGACACGGTCAAGGCCAACACGTCTGCGGACGCGATGGATATTGCCGCGGCGCGTGTTGATGCCAAGTCGGGGATCTATCTCGACAACATGGGCATCTCCGTAGCCTGCGAGGGCGACATCTACATCGGAATGCTGCCCGACGTTTACGTTGAGGAAGAACGCGAAGTCGCGACGATGACCGAGGACGGCGACGACGGCTCCGCCAAGCTGATGGAGGCGTTCACCGATGCGCGCGGCGTGTCGAGTGTGCGCAACGACTTCGCGCGAGGTCAGTACAAGGTCATCGCCAGCGTCACCGAGGCCACCGCTACCCGTAGGGACAAGACCGTTCGCAGCGCCTTGAACATGGCGGAAGTGGCCTTGCGCGCACAGGATATCGAGTTCGCACAGGCTGCGATCATCACGGCGGCAATGAACACGGACGGCGACGGGATCGAGGATCTGCAAGCCTTCGCTCGCAAGCGCGGCATTTCCATTGGGCTGGTCGAGCCGAACGAGGAAGAACAGGCCGCAATGGCGCAGCAGCAGGAACAGGCTGGACCGGACCCGGCCACGATGCTGGCAGAGGGTCAGTCGAACGCGCTCAACGCACAGGCTGAGAAGGACAAAGCCGACACCCTCAAGAAGATCGAGGAAGTCGCGCTCACCAAGGCCAAGACCATCGAAACACTTACCAACGCGGGTGTCAAAGCCATGCCTCCCGCGAATGATTCAGGGGGTCGTCCCCTTAACATGGCCCCCGGCGCGCCATTCTAAAGCTGCCGCGTAGGAGTGAATGACATGGCTACACAGTTCACCGCTGACGAGGCGGAGCTGCACAATGACCTCATCGATCTGGGCGACGAGCTTGAGGCCGCTGGCGCTCATGAGGGGCTTAAGGCCGACGATGACGATACCGAGATCGAGGAAGAAATCGGTTTCGGCGAGGAAGATGACGACGACACCGCGCCCGACCTCCCCAAGCGCCTGCGCAACGAGATCAAGGAACGCGACCGCGCTCTTGCCTTGGCGAACAAGCGCATTGCCGAGCTAGACAAACCGGCAGCCCCGATTGACGTTGGCCCCCGTCCGACCCGCGAGGAGTTTGATTGGGATGATGAAGCCTACGACGCCGCTGTCGATGCGTGGAACGAGCGCAAGGTAACGGCCCAGACGCAGGCGAGCGAGCCGACCGACCTGCAAGCAGAAGCGCAACGGGACGTGCAGAACCTCACCACCGGGCTGGCGGCGCTGACCTACCCCGACAAGGATGACATCGTTCCTGCCACGATGGAGATGCTGACCCCTGAGCAGCAATTCATCTTTGCCACGGCGGCGAAAGACCCCGCCAAGCTGATCTATGCGCTGGGCAAGAACCCCACCCGCATGAAAGCCCTGCTCGAAATCAAGAACCCGGTGAAATTCATCACCGAAGTCGCGCGAACGGAGATGCAAATGACTGTCAAGAATCGCAAGGCGCCCGCGCCGGAGCATATCCGCGCTGGTGACGCCCGCCCCGGAACGGCCACCGACAAGCAAGAGGCGAAGCTGGAGGCGGAAGCCCAGCGCACCGGAGACCGCACCGCGCTGATCAAATACCGCAAGGACAAGGCAGGTAAGAAGGCCGCGTAATCTGCCCGAATGAAGTGACGGACGCGGCGGGGTAATCTCTCCGCGTCCGCAACACCAGTGACCTCCGACTGTAACGGGAGAGCCAGCGGAAACCCCTTATCATTTGGAGTGTTTTCACATGGCTACCAGTTTCACCAAAGAAGAGCAGGTGATGTTCGACAAGGTTATCGAGGGTTTCGATGACCAGCTCGTCATTTCCAAGGGTTTCGACCTCCACGCCCCGCATACCGCGCAGGAAGCCGTCAATGCTCAGGACAAGTTCTGGGTTCCGGCGCCGATGATCGGTTTCAGCTATGACGGTTTCGACCAGTCGGCCAACTTTGACGGCCTGACCCAGCTCAACGTCCCCGCATCGGTCGGCTACCACAAAGCCATCCCCAAGACGCTGTCGTCCAAGAACCTGCGCAACGCCTATGCGATGGACCAGATGGGCCGCGCCGCCAAGCAGAAGCTGGCGAGCGATGTCAACATGGCCTGTTTCAACACCGCCGCCCTTTACGGTTCGGTCGTGTCGAAGCGCGCAGCCGCCCCGACCGGCTATGATGACGTTGCCGATCTGGACGTCATGTTCACCCGCATTGGCGTCCCGCAGGATGGCCGCAAGGCGTTTTACAGCCCGTCGGCAATGAACGCCATGGCAGCCAACCTCGCCAGCCGTTCGGAAGATACCAAGCGGTCGAAGGACGCATACGAACAGGCGCTGATCCGTCACGACATCGCTGGTTTCGAGGTGTTCAAGAACGACCAGGAGCTTCGCCTTGCTGCCGCTACTGGCGGGGCCGTCGCTGTCAACGGTGCCAACCAGCGCACCGTCCCGGCTGCGACCACCACGTCGGCAGGCCTGACCGAAAACAAGGACAACCGCTACACTGACCTCGTTGTCAACGGCGGCACCTATGCCAACGTCAAGGTGGGGGATGCGTTCACCATGGCAGGCGTTTTCGAACTGCACCTGATCACCAAGCAGTCAACGGGCGTCCTCAAGACGTTCCGTGTCATCGACAAGCCTGCGGCCAACACGCTCCGCATTTACCCCGCGATCATCGACGCCGCAGAAGGTTCGATTGGTTCCAAGGAATATGCGAACGTGTCGAACGCTCCGGCGACGACCACGCCGCTGGTTTGGCTGAACACCGTCGCTGGTGCGATGAATCCGTTCTTCCGCAAGGAAGCGCTGATCCTGATCCCCGGCAGCTACACGGTGGACCCGGAAGATGGCTGGAACGTCATGCGCGCCACCACCGATCTGGGCATCGGCATCACCTACACCCGTCAGGGCGCGATCAACGATCTCAGCGTCAAGGCGCGTTGGGACATCGACTTTGGCACCGCCATTCTCAATCCCGAGATGGTCGGCTGCCAGTTGTTCTCGCAGACTTAATGGTTGGAGGGGGCTTCGGCTCCCTCCTTCCACTTGAAGGGCCAGCAATGACCTTTCCAGTGGAGGCCGGTTTATGACCACGACCATACCCGTATCAGCGATTGGCCCGCCAAAGTCGGATATTATCGACATGGCGTTTGAGGACTGCCGCCTGTCTGGCTTTGACTTCGACCGGACGCCAGAGGAATCGCTGATGGCGCTGCGCCGTCTCAATGCGATGATGTCGGAATGGCCTTGGTCGCTGCTCGGCTACGACAACACCGGTTACGGGGAAGGGGGAGAGGCGGAGTTATCCAATCTCCCCCCTGACACCGTGCATGGCGTGTCCCAAGCGCTTGCGCTTCGGCTGATGACAGCATTCGGTAAGGCGATCCCCGATAGTTTCCGTGCCACCGCTGCGCAGTCATTTGCCTACATCAAGGGGCAGTATGCGGTCGTTCCGCGCATCCCGTTCGCACCCGGTACGCTCCGCGGCGCCGGAGCCCGCTTCCGCTATGGTAGCCCGTACTTCCCCGACTATTCGGTCGAGGATGAGTTCGCGCCCGCGGGTGATCCCGGCGACCTTGCCGCAATTGCATCGTCATGACCGACAACATCGCCTTTCAGAGGCTGCGGGAGCTTGCCGAGGTGGTTGGCAGCATCAACCGCCGTGTCGAGGCCGTGGAGACGACAGGCGGGGTTCCGGGGGAGCGCGGGCCACAAGGGCCGTCTGCAATCTGGATGACCGGAACGCTGGGCAACGGGGCGGATGATGAAATCACGGTGTTCCATGGCCTTTCGACGTTCGCTGTCGGCGCGCATGTCTGGCGCAATGAGCCGCCTTACGAGCGAGTCATTCCCGACATTTCGACGCCGACCGTCAACGACATCAAGTTCGGCTTCGCGGTGGCCCCCGAAGCGAATGAGTTTGGTTACGCAATCTTTGGGCCAACGGAGGAGTGAGCGAGATGCAAAGCTTGAATGGGCAGCCCGGTGAGTTGCGCTTCACCGTTGAAGTGAAGCGCGCCGAAACCGGCGAAGTCGAAACTTACGAGCTTGTGGGCAAAATCACAGGCGAAGAAACCAGCGAGGAACAGGAATAATGGCCGTCACTCACTCCACCGCGGCCCGCAACGCTGCAACCGATGCCGTCACGGCGCTGATCGGCGCGTCTGGCAAGCTGGCCTTTCGACTGACCGGCACAGTCGGCTCGCCGGGAACGACGGTCGCCACGCTTTCCCTTTCGACAACCGCATTTGGCGCATCGTCATCGGGCACTGCCACGGCAAACGCGATCACGTCGGACACGAACGCAACCGGAAACGCTTCGGCTGTCGCGACGGCAACGCTGCAAACTAGCGGCGGGGCTGTCGTAATTCATTGCGCGGTCGCTGGCTCTGGTTCCGACATCAATATGACCAACGGCCTGACTGTAGCCTCTGGAGACACCGTTTCCTGTTCGTCGCTGACCTATACCGCGCTTAGCGCCTGACTCTGGTGGGCGGGAGATAGCCCGTGGCAAGCGCGACCCCCCTCGTCGGCATCAACGACCCGCTGGCAGGATTCATCGATGCCGCGCGCGAACATGAAGCCTGCGATGAGTCGCTCGTATGGCTGGGCGAGCAGCAAGCACTTGGCGCAACAATGCGGCAGATGATCGCGCGCCTTATCGACGAGCATCGCGAATGGGCGGTGTGGGCGAGAACGGAAATGGCCGACAGCCTGTCCCATGCTGTTCGAGTCGCCTTTTCCGAGGTTGCCACTCGCGATGACCCACGCATGGCCGCGCATCTGGACATCTATTTCGCAACCTCTCGGACCGAGGGTGAAATGCTGTCCGAGCGTTGGAACGCCGACGATTTGCCGAACATCGCGCGCCAGCTTGACGAAGGCGTCATCGAGAGGCGGCGTTAATGGCCGTCACCGGATGGAAATCCGCCGCTGTCGCCAGCGACTATAATGACAGTGTTGGAAACTGGCCTTGGACAAAGGGAACCGGGGCTGCGATCGCAGGCAGTGAGCTATCGGCGCGTGACGCGGACAATTCAGGCTCAGCGTCTATTCTCAAAACGAACTCGCTGAAAAGCGGTCAGCGAACCTTCCCCCTTCGAGCGCGTGATTTTGGATTTACAACGAGCGACATCCCCTCTGGTTCGACCATCGACGGGATCGAAATTCGGATCGCCGTCGCTGGCAGCGGGACGGGACTGACCGATAATCTAATCCAGTTGGTCATGCACTCGGCGGGAACAGCAGCCGACCGCAAGGGCAGCAATCAAGCCAGCGCGACAGCCTGGGCCAGTTTGGTTATTCCTGTCCCTCAAAGAACCTATGGCGGGGCCGCTGATAAATGGGGCTCGACGTTAACCGATAGCGATATTCGTTCATCAGCTTTCGGCATGGAAATCGTCGCAATCCGTTCGACAGCCAATCATCAGCCGTTCGCTGACCATGTCGAATGCCGGGTGTACTTTACCGAGGCGGGCGGCGCGACAACGCACGATACAACGGGCGCGTTGCCGGGATTGTCAGCTTCTATTGCGGGTTCCGCCGCCCATGTCGCGATCCACGGAACAAGTGGCGCGTTCACAGGACAATTGGGGAGCGTCGCCGGTTCAGCCGCTCGCAAGCGGACTATGGCGTCCAGCGGGATTCTAACGGGGCAGATAGGGTCTATTTCAGGCGCAGCGGCCCGTGCGACAGCGCCGGTCACTCACGCGGCCTCTGGCAGCCTCACGGCACAGCTAGGCAGCGTTAGCGGTTCGACTACCCGGTTCAGGGCGCACCCCGCTTCTGGAGCGCTGGCAGGCCAGCTTGGTTCGATTTCCGGCACTGCGGCTAGACGACGTGATTTCGGTTCATTCGGCGCATTGAGCGGTCAGGGAGCCTCGTTAAGCGGCGCCTCACTACGGTTCAGAAGCTTCGGAACGTCCGGTGTTCTGGCCGGGCAGCAGGGGACAGTTACCGGCTCGGCGGACCGGACCACAAGCACGGTCACACATGCCGCTTCTGGTGCACTTGCTGGTCAGGGTGCCGCGGTAGTCGGTGGAGCGGCACGTTTCAGAGTATTGTCGGCCTCTGGCGTCATCGTCGGCGCTGGCTCCAACCTAAGCGGCGCGTCTGCCATCGCCGGGATGGGCATTTACGTGGGCGCCAGAACCTCAATCCTTGTCGGGAAGCTGACGCCTTACGTCGGCGCGAAGTCATTTTAGGGAGTAGTCGAATGCCAAGCATCCCCCTTCTCGGCGGCATGGTCGCTAACAGTCAAGCGGAGTTCGTTGAGAGCGTCCCGCTGAACCTTGAGCCTGTCGCGGTCGATAACAAGATTTCCACCGGCCAGTTTCGCGCGCCAGCCGGATTGACCGAGTTCTACACCGGCCCCGGCGAGGATCGGGGGGCGATTATCTGGCAGGGCAGGCATCTTCGCGTGATGGGGACCAGTCTGGTGGAGATCGGCGTTGGAATCATCGGCGATGTGGGCGGGACTGGTCCTGTAGCCATGGACTACGGCTTTGACCGGCTCGGCATCAACTCAGGTGAGGCGCTGTATTATCTGGACGCCAACGGACTTACGCAAGTCACCGATCCCGACCTTGGCCGCGTGAACGACGTTATCTGGACCGATGGTTATTACATGACCACGGACGGCACGTTCCTTGTGGTTACGCAGCTTTCTGACCCGACCGCCGTTGACCCGCTCAAATATGGCTCGGCGGAAGAAGATCCCGACATGATCACCGGGATCATCAAGGTCCGCGGCGAGGTTCATGCTACAGGACGCCATACTATCGAGGTGTTGCAGAACGTTGGCGGCAACGGCTTTCCGTTCGGCGTGATCGACGGTGCGACCATTCCTTACGGCTGTGTTGGGCCGCGCGCCAAGTGCGGCTTTGCCGAGAGCTTCGCCTTTGTCGGGTCTGGTCGCAATGAGGCATTGGGGGTGTATGTCGCCGGTTCGGGGACCGCGATCAAGATCAGCACCCGCGCGCTGGACCGTGCGCTGGAGTTGGTGGGTGATCCTGCCTCGATTGAGCTAGAAGCGTGGACATTCCTCGACGAAAAGCGCCTACTTGTTCATCTGCCCACCGGGGAGACGTGGGTCTATTGCGACGGGGCGAGCCGTCAGGTCAGCCAGCGGATATGGTATCGCCGCACAGACTGCCCGCGCCACGCCGTGGAGATCGACGGCGAATGGTACGCGGCTGTCGGCGATCAGGTCGGAAGGCTGTCCAATGCTGTCGCGACAATCCTTGGCGATCCGGTCGAATGGCGGTTCGATACGCCCTTTGCCCACGCTGACGGCGGGGCGTATATTCTTGGCTCTATTGAACTGGTCGGCTTACCGGGACGTATGCCGTTCGGCGAGGAAGCGACGGCGTATTTCAGCTATTCCACCGATGGGCAGACATATAGCCGGGAGCGCATGATCCGGCTGGGCAAGGCTGGTGAGCGTCGTAAACGCATCATCTGGCGCCCGAATTGCCGCATCCCCAATTACGCGACATTCCGCTTCCGTGGTTATGATGCATCAATGCCCGGTTTCACCAAGATTGAGGCCGATGTGGAGCCGCTGTCGTGAAGGTGCGCGATAAGCTGGACCGCCGCTTGCTGGGCGAGGTGTTCGACAATCCCCGCATGATCCGCGCGATGGAAACGCAGGCGCAGGCGGTTGACGACGCCACTACGGGGCTGGAAACGCAGGCCACGGCGACGACGGCCATGAAAGACGCCTCTGTCATCGTGCTGGCACCTAACGGGGCGTTTGAGGGCGAGCGGGTGCTTGTGCTTGGTCAGGGGCTGGTCGGGGTCGATAGCGGCTCCACGCTCACCGTGCGGACCAGCAGCAAGGTTCCGCTGGTCAATGGCAACTTCACGCTATCGTTCACGCTGGCGGGCAATACCACGGTAGCCATTCCGCTGACCGGTATTGTCGCGACGCAGGCCAACATAGAAACGCTGTCGAACAAGACGCTGGCATCCCCGAAATTCAGCGGACTTGGCGACTATGCCGATGACGCCGCCGCAGCGGCTGGCGGGGTGGAAGTGGGTGAGGCGTATCTCACCGGATCGACGTTCAAGGTCCGTGTCACGTAATCTGCCCGAATGAACCGATTCCGCGCGCGCGGTAGAAGCTTTCAGCGCTTCTATCGGAGTAGGTACGATTGGACTTTTCAGCCTAGTTGGCTCGATCTTCGGCGGGAGCAGCGCCAAGAAGGCTTCGCGCAAGGCGGAGGCCGCACAGCTTGAGTATCTGGACAAGGCGATTGGCGAGCAGCGCCGCCAGTTCGATGTCACGCGCGCCGATTACGCACCGTATCTGCAATCCGGCCTAGGCGGTCTTTCTGGCCTTTCCGACCTTATCGGCATCAACGGTGCCGACGCACAGTCCGCAGGCCTCGTAAACGTCCAGAACAGCCCCATGCTGGCCTCTGTCATCCGCAATGGTGAAGAGGCCTTGCTTGCCAATGCTTCGGCCACTGGTGGCCTTCGTGGCGGCAACATGCAGCGCGGCCTTGCCGACTTCCGTTCGGACGCTTTTGCTGATCAGTTGAACCAGCAGATTGCCCGCCTCGCTGGCCTTGCTGGCTTGGGTCAGGGCGCGACCGATAGCGTCTCGGCATTCGGCGCCAACGCATCGAACAACATCTCCAACACGCTCGGCCAACAGGGTCAGGTTCGCGCAGGTGGCCTACTGACGCGCGGCGGCATCAACTCGCAAATCTGGAACAACGTCGGCGGTGAGCTTGACAAGATGGCGAGCGGCAACGGCTTCATGAGCATGTTCAAGGGGCTGTTCTGATGGTCCAGCCGATCGATCAGGGCGCCATCCTCCGCAGCGGTGCGTTGCTAATCCCGAACCTCGCCGAGCAGTATTTGCAGCAACAGCAGATTGACTTGCAGCGGCAGGACGTGGGGCTGCGCCAGCAGGTATTCCAGGCCAAGCAACAGGACGACCAGCGCGAGCAGGCCGAACAGATGGCCTATCAGCGCGATATGGAGACGGTGGGGACGCTCCCCCCCGATCAGCAGCCGATGGCGCTGGCTTCTCTGTCGCGTCGCTATCCCAAGCAGTCGGAAGCCTTGAAGCGGTCGTGGGACATGCAGGACGCCGCGGTAAAGGAGGCCAACTTCCGCGAGACGGCAGACACGTATTTTCTGCTCAAGAATGGCGCTGACGACAAGGTGATCGCGAGCCTGCGCAAGCGCATCGAAGCGGACAAGGCGGCGGGGCAGGACACGGAAGACGATGAAGCCATCGTGACGGCGCTGGAGAGCGGCGATCCAGCAGAGCGCAACCGCGCCCTGTTGGCCGTGACCGCGCAGCTACAGGTGGCGGCGGGACCGGACAAGTTCGCGTCGATTGCCGGGGTGGTCAATCCGGGCGGCACCGAATTTGAAAAGCAGTACGAGTATATCAAGGCGAACTTCGGGCAGGAAGCCGCTGACAACTTCGCGCGCAATAAATACGATCCTTTCGTCGAGTCCAACAACAAGTACGGGACGACGTTCTATCGCTCGTCCGACCTCGCTGGCGGCGGTCCCGCACCGTCTCAGGGAGAAACTGGGGGAGGGGGTGACACTGGCGGTCGCGCGGCGACCGAAGATGAAGCTGCCGCAATCCTTGGCGGAGCCATGCGATCCAAATTCATCACGGCGGAGGACTTCGCTCGGATCGAGGCGTCACTTGGCCCGAACGGCAAGGAGCGCGCTCAGGCATGGCTCCGGAACCAAAAGGTCCAGATCGGCAAGGTGGTCGGCGGCAAGCGTTACGTCCAGCGCGGCAAAGACTGGTTTGAGGTAAACTGATGCAAAAGGTTACTGACCCGGCTTTGCTATCCCAGTTGAACGGTTCTGCGCCCCAGCAGGCGCAGCAACCACGCCGCCCTGTGTTCATTGCCGACCAAGGGGCTATCGATGACGCCAACCGCGCCGACACTTCGCTCGGTTATCAGGGTGAGGGGAACGCGCGCGACGCGCGCCGCGAGGTCAATGATCGCGGTGACAAGCGGTTCGATCACACCGTTAAGTTATCGGAGCAGTACAACCGCGATCCGACCATTGCGGCCTATCGCGACCGCATCGGCAACCTTGCCACTGGTCTAAAGACTGCGGACAACCCCTTCGGCGATAACACGCTGATCACGCTTTACGTCAAGACAATGGACGAGGGCGTCGTCAACGAGGGGGAGCGCGAGGGTGTGGCTGACGCGCAGGGGGCGCTGACCAGCCGAATTGAAAAAGCCAAGCGTGATTTCGGAATCGACGCAAAAACCGGCATGTTTACGCCGGAAAATCGTACCCGCATCCGCCGTGAGATGATCTCTCGCTTGGGGACGCTCGTGAAGGGCTACAACCAGCGCCGCGAGTATTATGGACAGCAGGCGCAGTCGTTCAATCTTGACCCGACCGTCATTATCGGCGGTCATGACGCCGACCCACTAGTCCCGCTGTTTCAGGAGTATGACCAAGCCAACGGGCTGGGCGAGTTCGCACCGGGTCAGCAGCGCCGCGGGCAAATCCCCGGCGCTACGGCGGATAACCTCGCGTTCGACATGGACCAAGGCACTGGCGCGTTTGGTTCGCAGATCGAAGCGCCGCGCCTCAACCCGCAACAGCAGGGTGCGCTTGACGCGTTCCTAAAAGCCAATGCGGGCAACCCGAATTTCGGGCCTGACCAGCTTTCAGCGTTCTATCAGTCGATGGGCATTCAGGGCGGCGCCATGTCCGCCGATGACACCTTTTTCGAGGCTGTCCGCAAGGGTGAGGCTTTTGGCACACAGCCAAACTACGAGGCTGCCGATGCCGCCCGTCGTGCCGAGCTAGAGCGTTTGGCCACCGAGCGTTACGGCGATGACCCGACAACCCGCGCCTCGCTTCTCGCCAAGGGCGGGATGATGAACTGGTCAGATGAGGCCGCTGGCGTTCTTGGCGGCGTTTATGATGCTGTGACGGGTGGCAGCCCTGTGGAAGGCTATCAGCGCGAGCGCGACCTTGAGCGGTATGTCCAAGAGGAAAGCCGCAACAAATATGGCGTTGGCTATGAAATCGCAGGATCGCTTGCCACTCCACTAGGGTGGATGAAGGCGCCCAAGACCGCCGCTGAGTTCGCTACACAGGGCGCCAAGCTCGGCGCTGTAGCGGGTTCTGGCGAGGGCGAAGGGGTCGCCGGTACGGTTGGCGGGACGATAGTAGGCGGTGGCCTTGGCGGCGCTACGGCATTGGGTGGGAAAAAGCTTTTCGACGCCGCCGCTGGAACGCAAGTGGGCCAGAAAATCGCTGGGGCGCTTACTCGCTCCCCGGACAATGCGGCCCAAGAGTTCACTGACGCAGCGAAGCGGCAGAAGCTCGACTACATGATGGCCGACGTTCCGGGGTCAGGGATTACACAGTTCATCACGTCCGTCGCCAAGTCCACACTCGGCGGCATCCCCTTGTCAGAATCTGCGGTGAAGATCGCTGTAAAGGCTCGCGAGGCCCGCGACCGTGTCGCTGGCGCGGTTGGCAACGTCACCGACACCGTTGGGGCTGGCCAGTCCGCGCAGCGGGGCATGGAGACGTGGAAGGCCGCTACGGGAGACCGAGGCGGCAAGCTGTATGACGCCATACCGATCAAGCCCGACACGCCCGTCGCGCTGACTGCGACGCGCCAGAAGCTTGCGGAGTTGAACAGCAGCATTTCGTCAAACGACGAGCTGGCGACACTGGTGCGCGACCCCAAGATGGTGGCCTATCAGAAGGCGCTCGATGCTGGCGACCTGTCGTGGAACGACATCAAGCAGTTCCGCTCATATATCGGTGAAAAGGCCGGTCGCCCGACGCTACAGCAAGACACGTCCAAAGACAGCCTTGACGCACTGTACGGCAGCTTGTCGCAGGACATCGAACGCGCCGCCGCCGCGCATAGCCCAGAAGCCGCAAAGGCCTTTTCGCGCGCGAACAACTATTGGCGTGGCCGTCAAACCCGTTTGAACGACGTGATGACCAAGTTGGTCGGCAAAGACGGCAATATGACGCCGGAAGCCACCTTCCAGCAGATTGAACGCTGGGCAGGACAAAAGGGCGGCGACTTCGCAAGTTTGGCGCGGGCCGTCCGCTCCTTGCCGGAGGATGAGGCTAACACGGTTCGCGCCACGATCATTGACCGCTTGGGTAACTCAAACCCCGGCGGCCAAGGCGCGGCAAATGACAGTTTTAGCGCTGACGTTTTCATGACTCAGTGGTCGAAGCTTAGCGACCGTGGCAAGGCTGTTCTGTTCCAGGGGGATCACCGCAAAGCGCTGGATGATCTCGCAACGGTTTTCGAGGGAAGCAAGTTCTCTCGCGGCTTCGATAACAACAGCAAGACCTCGATTGGGACGAACGCCATAGGCCTTGCCGCAACCGCGGCCTTTGTGGACCCGATCACCGCAATCGCGTTTAGCGCGCTTCAATTCGGCGGCGGCGCGGCGCTCGCTTCCCCGCACCTCGCGCGCTGGTTGGTGGCTCTGACCAAAAAGCCTAACGCGTCAGCCCAGCTCGCTCACGTCAAGCAGCTAGGCGCTATCGCCAAGGCCGAACCCGCGCTCGCCAATAACATATTCAGCCTTCAGGAGCGTCTCGCCCAAGCGTTCGCTCAGCCGTCAGCCCTGCGGAGTGCCGCCGAAGAAGACAACAAACTTGGGAATCCACCACCAGCACAGGGGGAAGGCGGCAATGCGCAGTAACATTTTCACGGGCGGGAATGTAGCATGACCCAGCGCCTCGACAACCCTTTTCCGCTGTTCCTCGATTCCGGGGGCGCACTGTTGCACAACGGCTACGTCTATATGGGCGAGCCGGGGCAAGATCCTGAAACGCATCCCATTGCGACGTTCTGGGACGATGATCTGTCGGTTGCCGCCGCACAGCCTTTTCGCACTCGCGGCGGCGTGATTGTCAACGGTGCCAATCCGGCGTTCGTTTATGCCGCGGGGGATGACTATTCGATCCGCGTTCGCGATGCTGACGGCGGGGAGATTTATTTCCTGTCGTCGGTCGCCGTGACGGGCGTTCAATACCAGCCCCTTGACGGAGACCTGACCGCCATTGCGGCACTGGACACCACGCCGTTTGGCCGTGCGTTGCTTTCCCTTGCGAACCAAGCCGCAATGAAAGCGGCCCTTGGGTACGTTGAGCCGGTCCCCGCTGCTGGCGGCAACGTCACGGGCAATATCAACCGCCAAGGCGCGGGCGCTTATATTTACCACAATAGCGCGTTCGGGTCTGGACGGTTGTTCAATACCGCCCACGATGCCGCCGATCCGACGAATTTGGACGGCGATATTTTGTTCAAAGACATCGCGCCATGATCGCGCTGCGTAAATCTGGCGCGCTGGTTACGCAGGGGCGCGTTTTTCTCCGCAAGGACGGAGCGTTGGTCGAACAGGAGGTTTACCAGCGCAAGGACGGCGCCTTGGTGCTGATCCACACCCCCAACGGCGCCTTCACCGTTGACGTTCCGCCGACTGTCTATGGGGCCGCGGCCTTTAACGGCGGCATCGCGGTGACCACAGAAAACGCAACCGTCACCATCACCGGGGGGCAGGGTCCGTTCACCTTTGAATGGGAGCGCACTGACGGCGCTCTCGGTGATTGGACGATCATCAACCCGACCTCTCAAACGACGGCGTTCCGCTGCATCGGCGTGGGCATCGGGGAGAATGAAACTGCTGATTTCGCCTGCACTGTCAGGGACGCGAACGGCAGCCCGGTCACGTCCAGCGACGTGATCGCATATGTCGAAAACTACGGCGGGCTTGGGGTTCCATTATGAAACAGTACATCGACACTGTCACCGACGAATTGAGCGGCCTACCGATCCCTGGCGCGGAGGTTTACATCTATGACGATGACGGCGACCTTGCGCTGCTCTATGCCTCCGATAGCGAAACGGAAATCGGCAATCCGCTGACGACTAACGCGCAGGGCGAGTATAGCTTTTATCAGAACGTGAGTGAGTTCACGGCTGTTGTCTATTACGGTGGGCGCCTGCGCCGACGTCTGCGCTTGCTGGTCGGAGGCGGGTATAGTGCCGCCGCCGCTTCGTCCGCGCAGGCTGCCTTGGCCGCGGCTGGTGTGGGTGAATATGACAACACCACCGAAGGCCTCGCGGCCACGACGCTGAACGAGACGTTTTGGGTCGATCAAGGCGACGGAACGGGCATGGTTTACCGCCATGATGCTGGTCCTGCCGCAACCGCGCTTCGCCCTTTCATCCTTGACCCCACTTCGGCGGGGGCCGCGGCGGTTTTCGCGGGCGGCATTCCGCGGAGCGCCACCCTCGCAGCATCTGGTGGCGCGGCGCTGGTCGGCGAGCAGCTTGCACTAACCGCGACTGTCGCGGGGACGCAGGCCGATTGGAACCGCGACCACCTCTCAATCATGCGGTGGATTCCTGCTAACCTTCGCACTGCCATTCGTGACCGCAGCGGTTCGACCGATCTTAGCGAGTATATTCAAGACGCGCTCGACTCCTGCCCCGATGGCGCGACACTATATTTCCCAGACGGCACCTACCGCATGGCGACCGGCGTCAGCACCAGCAAGTCGATCACCATTGCGGGCGACCCCAGCCGCGAGAATTTCGACAACAGCTGGGATGCTGGCCAGTGCGGGACAGAGTTCGACTACCGCGGCGCGACGGGGGATGCGTTCACCTTTTCCGCGCCGAACGCCGGGAACAGCCGCGTCAACGTCACCCTGCGCGACTTCATCGTTCGCGGCTCGCGAGTGTCTGCCAGCGGAACGACGGGGCATTGCATCACGATCAACGGGCGCGCTCAATCAGGAACGTTCGTGCGCTTGGTGATGGATAATGTCCACGTCTGCGAAGCTCCTGAAATTGGACTTAACCTCATCGGGGCTGTGTACGGCGGGACGATCCGGGACTTGTTTGCTCATCGCTGCGGTGAGAACGGCCTGAAAGCGGTCAGCAGTTCCGACCCGATCGGCGAAATGGTGCTGACCCGTATCCGGTGTTTCCAGAACGGCCAGACCGGCACTGGAGACGAAGAAACCGCGGGCTTCTATTGGGAGGCGGGATCGCTGCTTTGCGAAGGCCTGTCCTGTTCTGAGAACGTCGGACCGGGCGCCTACATCAATGGCGGGCCTATCGTCATCAACTTGCTGCAACTGGAAAGCAACACCGGGACGAAGCAGCTTTTGCTGGGCAGGGCTTCGACCGGCATCCAGTCGATTGTCATCAACGGCATCAACACATCGCCAGGTGCGGGCTACACCGGCAGCCATATCTACATCACGCAATATTGCTTGCGGGCGGCGATCAATGGCGGGTTTCTCGGCAACACGCTGGGGGCGGGCGGTGAACATATCTATCGGGAAAACGCTGCCACAGATCTCACATATGAGCATTTGGGATCGACGGCAGCTTTCACGGTCGTCGATCTTTCGGCGGCTGGCTTCGGCACTCACCAGATGGTTAGGGTGTTTGCGCGCAACAGCGCCGCGTTCGCGAACAGCACTGGCGACGGCACCGATGTGGACTGGATTCCGAACGACGAGATATTCGACAATCTGGCGGCTTACAATGATGCAACCGGGGTGTTTACGGCCCCTGTTACGGGGTTCTACGACATTGAGGTCGCAATCCCGCTGGAAGGACTTTCGGCGTCATATGACAACGCGAACATCGTTTTTTCAGCGACAACCTATAGCCGGACCTACCGCATGGGCAACGTCGGGGCGATGCGCTCAAACGTGAACCAATACACGATGCAGGCCCGCGCCCGCATCCCGATGAAGCAGGGCGAAACCGTCAAGGTGGTGTTCAACGTCGGGGGCGGGGCCAAGACCGTCGATATTATCGCGGATGCCGCTTTCGGCTTCCTCTCGATCACGACGGCCCACTGACATGACCAAGCAATCAGACATCCACACCCTAGCAGGAGAATGACGATGGCACCCCCCGATCCGGCCCCGGCACCCACGCCAACCCCTTCGCCAACACCCACCCCGACGCCCCCTCCGCGCCCTGAAAAGCCGACGCCGCCGTGACTGCTTGGCAAGTCGCCATGCTGGTGGCGCTTCCCCTATCGTTCGGAGACAGGAGGTTGCGCGTGTGGGCAGCCATGCTCGCATCGGGGCTGGCAGGCAATCTTGCTTCGTCCCTTTGGGTGGCCCCGGTTCTGGCGTTCGTGGTGATCGACGTGCTGGCCTCGCTGGTCATTTTAGCGCGCCCGAAAGGCACTGCCCAACAGTATATCGGACTTGTCTATGTGGGCATGATTTGTAGTCATATCGGATATGTTTTTGCAAGCAATCCTCTAGCAATTACAGTATATTACAATCTACTCACGGCGGCGGGATGGCTGGCGTGGGGCATACTGCTTTGCTGGGGGGCGGGTGATGTTGGAAAGCGCATTGGCGCTCGGCTTGGCGTTCATTGGTCTCCGCTTCATCGTCAAGCGGCTGCTGGCAAATGAGGACGAGCGAGAACCGGACAGGTGACTGGCTGCTCAGTTTCCTGCGGGAAAACGCGTTCGCGATCATCGTTGCGATCTTTGCGGCATATTCGTGGTTCCAGTCCAGCAACGCCACACTTGCTGGCAAGGTCGAGCAGCTTGAGCGCGAGGTTGAAGGCCAGCGCATCCAACTCAAGAGCCGCGGACGCTGGGTGAACGAAGCCAGCAACCAGCTCAATTTCCTTTGCACCACCACCTCGAATTGTCGGGCGCTCTACTCGCCCATTGCCGTGCCTGAATAGGAGGCTTTTATGAATCCGATCCAGATGCTCAACGCGGCCCGTCTGGCGGCGCAGCACGTCATGCGGCCCGCTCCCCCGGCTGTCGTCCATTCTCCGCCCCCTGCGGCCCCTCTCAAGACGCTGGACGGCAGACGGGGGCTTATCCGCCCGGATATGTTCTACGCGGCTGTGAAGGCCGTGACGGGCAAGCTCGACCAGGTGCAGGTCGATACTATCAACCGACTGCTGATCGGCGCGGCGCACTGGCCGGTGTCGTGGCTCGCCTATGGGCTGGCGACGGCATGGCACGAAGCCCGGTTCAAGCCGATTCCCGAGTGGGGCAAGGGCAAGGGCCGACCCTATGCCAAGCCGGGGAAATATGGGCAGTCGCAACATGGCCGCGGGCTGGTGCAGCTGACGTGGGACTTCAACTATGAGTGGGCCGACAAGGCGCTCGGGTTGAACGGGTCCCTTCTGCGCAACTTCGACCGCGCGCTTGAGCCTGACATTGCCGCTCGCATCCTGATCCTTGGAATGGAAACCGGCGCGTTCACCGGCAAGGGACTGCGCAAGTATCTGTCGGGCGAGGCCGGCACCTTCGACCAGTTCAAGGCCGCGCGCCGGATCATCAACGGCACCGACAAGGATGCCATGATTGCCGGTCATGCCGAGAAGTTCCAAGCCGCGCTTCTGGCGGGCAAGTGGGAGGATTGATGGTGAAAATCCCCCACCTCCGCATTGTCGTCTTTTTCAGCGTCTGCGCACTGGCAGCCTATGCCGGTTTCAGTGTCTGGGTGGTCGGCTTCTCCGGTGATGTTGCGCTGGTGGGCGACACGGTTGGCACCTGGAAGTCGTTCGCTGTCGCTGTCATCGCGTTTTGGATCGGGTCGAGCAGCGCGGGCAAAGCAAAGATCGACGATCCGACGAACGTCCACATCACAAACAAGCCGAACGATCCTGTTCCGACAGTTGACGAAGGGGCAATGCCATGATCAGCGTTATCGCCACCCTGCTTATGACTCGCGCGAACCTTGGCCCGAAAGTGGCCAAGATCGCGTCGTGGGGCATCCTGTTCGCCCTTGCCGTGCTGCTGATCGGCGGCGCCGTCTGGTGGTTCAACGACACCGTTGACGATGCCCACGACGCTGGCGTCAAGCAGGGCGTCACCACCGAACGCGTCGAAGCGCAAGCCGAAGTCATCAAGAACGTGGAGAAAGCCAATGAAACGCGCGCTGCCGTCAACGATCCTCGCGCTTGCCTTGCTTACAACGAGTGCATGCGGTCAGCCCGAACCACCGCGAACTGTGTCCGATACCTGCCTGACGATGAAGGTTGTCCGGTACGATCCGGCGCCAACGGCGGGCGTTGATGACCCGGGAAATCAGTACGACACTGACCAGACCGTGAAGGATCTGATCGAGCAGAACGCCGTGTGGCGCAGGCTTTGCGAGAAGGCCGTCACCGCACCGTGATAAAGTGCGCGAACGAACCCAGCCGGTCGATGTCGCGCTTCGCAGCAAACGCCGACAAGGCTCCGTCGATGCTACGGACGATCGGGATCTTGCGGAAATAGCTGTGGCCGTAAAACGTGCGGATTTTGACCTTGGAAAACCCGGCTCGTCGAAACATGTCGGTCATCTTGCCGCGGTTCCCATAGCACCACGAATAATAAGCCGGAAATTTCGACTGCTCCGCTTTCCGCTTAGGGAAAAACAGATAAAGCAGTTTGCGCGAGATCGCCTCTGGAAACCACTTGTTGATGACGAACGGCGCCGCGTAGAGCGTGGGCGCCATATGGAATGCAGTCCCACCGGGCTTTAGCAGCTTCACGATGTTCTGGTGCATCTTGAAGCCGTCGCTGACATGCTCGATCAGTGTTCGAGAGAACACGACGTCAAACTGTCCCGCAAAGCGCGACACATCACCGGTCGCGTCGAAACAGGCTTTTTCATATTCGTCGCTGGTCTTTTCCAACTCTGCCGGGTCGATGTCGTTCACCGTGTAGGTGGCAACGTTATCGGGCAATTGGTCGAGCGTGAATGATGGTAATCGCCCCCCGCCCAGCTCAAGGATGCTCGCGTTTGGGTATTTTTCAATGATTTCCCGCAACGTCGGAAGGTAATCGTTGAAGGCCGCGGAATAATTTCGTCGCTCGGGAATGTGCATTTATGCCTCTGGATTCTATGGGTTGTGGACTATGCGACATTGTCGGGGACAAGGCAATCTGCGTTGGGGCAGCCAAGCAACTGGCTACCGTTGAAGCGGTGAAGCCCTAAGCTACTTGGCCGTTGCGACCGCCGCGTTCACAACCCCAAGCGCGGCGATAGGCAGATAGCCAGCGCGGACAGCTTTCCATATTTCAGCGCGGTATTCCTCGACTTGCTCTGGCGTGTAGGTGAGCGCGTTTTCGATTGCCGCCAAGTGCTGCGATCTAGCTTCGGATGTGAGCGCGAGCGCCATGTCTAAGTTCTCTCTGTGGGGCTGTCAGGACACCTGACTTTGTTGCCCGCGTATCGTTCGAGGGCGTAAACGGTGTCGAACGCCAGCGCGCCGCAATTCGCCGTCGCATAGGTTCCGAACGCATTGTGATGCCATCCCGGTCGTCCGCCTAGGCCGGGGTGCGACCAGACCACATACCAGCAGTCGCGAGGCTCAAAGGTGCTATTGTCGATAACGGGCAGAACGTAGCCCGCTCCATCGGATCGACGATAGCCGAGCGCTTTGAAGCCGTCCCCGAGCATCAAGTATGGTTCCCAGCGCTGACCGAGAACGTCAAACCCGTCTTGCCCCTCAGTCGTGAGGTACGAGTTACGCCTGCCACCCGGCAGCATGTCCTCTGGAACGAGTTCTTTGTAGGCTAAATGCATCCTATTATCCTATCAAAAAACGGCGGAATTGCAACGATTCTCTTGCACCCCCGCCCCTATTGTGGCATACAAGATGAGCGCGAGCGACGTTCCTGAGATGTGCCCCTTGATACCTTCGGGTTAGGCTTGGGGTTCTGGTCTAAGGGTGAAGCCAAGCAAGACCTCTTGAGCAAAGTTGGCAATGATACTCGGGAGGCCGTCGGAGTTCGAATCCCGCCGTCGTTAGCGCAACAGGTTCCCGCTCTGCTCCGGCATCGGGCTAGTGGCGGCGAGTTAGGACAGGGAGAACCCGGTCGGCTCGCCGCCTATTCATCGGGCGTGTCCTTGAGGGCTTGGCGAATGATTTCCAGCGTTCGCGTGATGGTCGCCTGACACGGCCCCGCGACAAACTCGCCACCGGGGATAATACCGGATTTCCGCCAAGCAGCCGATGCTCCCGCCATCATGGCGCCATAGCCGATTTCGCTGCCCATCGCCTCAATACGCCCCTGATAGTCGGGATCGGCGAAACTGGGATGCTCGACCAGCGCGAACACGGTTTCCGATTCACGCAACGCCCCCTCCATCACCTCCACCCGCGCTCGCAGCGATGCTATCTCGTCGGACATGGCATCAACAGCGTCTAGGTGTCGCTGGCGGATCGTCTCGCCTACTGCGAAGGTCTGGCGCTCGGTCATTGGTCGGCCCCTTCACGAATGGCGGCGGCGATTTTTAGGCCTGCGTTGAAGTAATTGCCCGACCAGCCAGCGTCGGCAAACTTCCGTTCAGCAATCCGCGCGTCCGCCTCCTGCGTCTCGATGATCGCGGCGAGGGCGGCGTCTCGTGCCGCCATGTAAATAGCACCGTGAAGCACGGTCGTGCCTGGTTCCACGATTTCTCGCGCGATGCGTTCCGCCCTTTCGATCTGCGCTTTCGTCGGCGCGGTCATTGGTTTGCCTCCCTGCCATGGTTGGGGTGATAGCCAAGCAACTTTTCAGCCGCTTTCCTCGCTTCAATGGCCTCATCCAAGGTATCATATTGACCCAGGTGCCGCGTGGCTTGCCCTGCCACGCCTATAGAGGCCGCCCACTTTCCGCGGTACTTTTTGATCCCGAGATGGCCATACTTCGGCTGCCTCTTATAGGATCGGTTCCGGGAATTAAGGACCGGGGGAACGTCGCGCAGATTGACGATGCGGTTGTCGCTGCGGTCGCCGTTGATGTGGTCGATCTGGTTCTTCGGGTAGGCTCCATAATGAATTGCCCATGCGACCCTATGGCCAACCTTGATCGTGCCTAGAACGCGAATGGCTAGATAGCCTCCGCTGTCGATACACCCAGCGGGGCGTCCGGCCCGATGCCTGTTCCATCTCAGCCAGCCATGTATTCTGCGAGTGCCTTCCTTGAACATGGTTTCAGGGCGCTCTCTCCATGTCATGGCCCCGGTCTCCGGATCGTAGTCGATAAGCTCTCTTAGGGTTTCGGGCGAGATTTTGTCGTGGATCACAGAACATCCTCCCCCGCAGTGCTTTGGGAAAGGGCGGCATACTCGGCGTTCGCGATCCTAATGCGGTCAAGTATCGTGTTGGCGATACCCCTGCTGTCGTCGAAACTGACCACCTTACCGATGACGATATTGCAAGCGTCGCGCACGGCGTCTGCGATATGTCCGGCAAGATCAGGATGCTCCCCCGCCCCGGTGCGTCCGGACTGGTGGCGGGCGGAAAACTCCTCCAGCACCGCTCGCATAGAGTCTTTGGGATGATAGAATGTGGTGTAGCCTCGCGCATTTCGTTCGCCATTCTGGCGCCTCAAACCGCCGTCGAATGTGGCGATGGCTGCGTCAACGTCTTCCGGCGTCACCGCCACCGTAGTGTCGTTTTCGTGCGATGGCGCGGTGCGTCCGGACTGGTGGCGGTGGCGGGCGAAGGCTTGGACGAGAGGCGCTTCATCGTGCGACCCCGCCGTGATGCGCGCGGCACGGTGTTTCTGGTTTCCATCAGCCAGCACCAATGCAGCCGCAGCATCCCTATCGGCCTGCGTCACCGCCACCATAGTGTCGTTATCCATTGACCATCTCCCCGTTCTGATCCTTCGGCATTTTCTCGCCGTCCGCATAAACCGCGTATCGATCGCCAGCATAATAGGCGCCATACCAAGCCATGATCGGCGCAATGCTGGCAGTGCTGACTTGCAGCGTCGTCGTTTTTGGGCGCGCGTCGCTGTTGACGAATTTAAGCTCGACCATTGCTTTGCTCCTGGGTGATGCGGGCGCGGAGGGATGCTTGCCGATTGAGCAGCTTTCCAATGCTGGCTTGATTTACGCCGTAACGCTCCGCTAGCTTAGAATATGACCAGCCGCTTTCTCTCAACAGAAGGCATTCCTCGGGTGGGATTTTCTGGGCAGCCCCGCGTTTGCGACCCTTGGCGACACAGTCGTCCGTATTGTCTTGAGGCGTGCCCCAGAACAGGTGCTTCGGGTTGCAGCACGGTGGGTTGTCGCAGTGATGGCAGGCGAACATCTCAGAGTGATTCGCGCCGGTTACCAAGGCCAGCGACATCCGGTGTGCGCCAACAAGCCTACCGTGCCAAACGAGGCGACCATATCCACCACGCGTCTTGGTCCTGCGCCCAGTCCATGGCCAGCAGGCGTCCTCCCCACCTGACTTATCAACCTTTGACCAGAACCACTCATCAGCCGTAGCGTGGTGCTTGGCCCACTTTGCCTTCTGGGCTGCTTCAAGCGAGCATTTCCGGGAACAGTTGCGGCCTCGACCGCGCTTTAGGTAGCGCGTTGGGGTAACAAACTCGGCGCCACATGTGACGCATGTGCATTGCGATTCAAGCATCCGATGTCATCCTTGCTCTCAAAGCGGCAGCGCATAGGGCGAGCGGTGCTGTTGTGTGCAACCTACCGAACTTGACCGGGCGACCCTTGCCGCCTTCTGGCAGAACGTCCGCCTCAAACAGATCGCAGGTCATTGGCTGCGGTCCCATGCAGTTGCGCAGATATATCCACGCGCCTTCCGGCACCAGCGACATAGCGGCGTCCAAGCTGGTGGTATAAAGCGGCCAACTTTCACGCTCAGGAAACAGCGCGCAGCCAATCGCGTGGTCAAGCTGCGCCGAACCCTCGCCAGCCGCCTCGATCCGCTCGACCAGCCGCTGTAGATCGTCTGATGGGGTCATTAGACGATCCCCCACGGGCTAGCCTTGTTGCAGCGCGCGTAGAGGTGGACCAGCCATTGCGAGGCCAGCGCGTCCAGTGCGCCGCTTTCCAGATCCTCGACCGGGACCGTAGGCAGATCGTCAAAGTCCGCTTCCATTTGTGGCTCAACGCCGGGGAGCAGGAGGCGCGCATTGTCCGGGGTGCGGAAGGCGACGAACGTCATGCCCATGCTGGTTCTCACTTCATCGGTCACGTTTCATCTCCTTGGGGTGGGGTGGCTTTGAGGGCGGCGATTGTCATTGCGAACTGGTCGCCGCTGGTTATCGCCCACTCCAGCCATTCCGCGTCAATGCAGTCGCCGCACATCCCGCGCGTTCGGTCATCCGACCACCATGTAGGATTGGGAGCGCCGCATTCTTCGCAAGCCACCCCATCCCCGCCCTCAGTCCGTATCATGAGATGTGTCCTCCTGATGGGGGTTGCGATCAGTGTTGGGCGCATCCCCTAGCGGGGTCGGGCTTTCGTGAACGGCACCGGCTTCGCCGTTACCGCCCTGTCGGGCTTCAATCCCTTGCGCGGGCAATTCGATCTGCCATTCGTCGCCCCACCGTTCTCGCAAGCGTTCAAACCGCTTCACGCTGCGTTCGATGCGGTCGGTCAGAAGCAGCGTTGCGCGCTTCGCCTCGCGGTCGCTGCGGGCTTCCGGGGTGTCGTGAAGTTCGCCGTCGAACCAGCAGCGATTGATGCCGAAGTCAAAGCCCTCGACGAGCGCAGCGCCGCCTGTGTAGTTTTCCATTACGACCGCATCGACGCGCCGCCCCATCAACATGCCGCTGCTGACGCACACGATGTCCGAAACGGCTGCATATTCCTCAAACCGTTCATACTCGTTGTCGATCCGGTAGAGACCAAATCGGGGGTCACGACCGGATGCTGCCCCATCGGCTGCCATGTCGATGAAAACGTCAATGTCCTTAGGCTCAACCCCCAGTAGAAAATCGCGGACTGCGCCGCCCGCCACAACCGAACCGGGAGGCATAATCGCGAGAATTTCGCGCCAAAGATCGGGGCCATTTGCGCTAGGGATGAGCGCCGGAACGGCTGAGACGGGAACCGGCTCAGGGCAAGGCCCGCCAGCCCGACCCGATAGGGTAGCGCCCCCATCATCTTGGGGTTCAACAGACACAACTAAATCATCCTCAATTCCCATCGGGGTTATCCTCCTTGGGGGTGGCGCGGGGCAAGGCGTTCCAGCCAGCTTGAGCCTGGAAGCCGTAGTCGCCCCACGGCCCCCGCGAGAAACAGACCTTGCACTCCACCTGATAGCCCACGCCTTCCGCGCCGACATAATCAGGCGCTTTGGTGGTGCATCCGTTCGGACAGGGCAGAAGTCCGTTTTCCATCACAAGATCCCGTCCGGCAGTTGGCCTAGAGCGAGCGGGCGCAGAAAGTCGCGCCACATTTCATCGACCATCTTTTCGTTCGGTTCGGGCAGGTCGTCAGCAAGCGCCGAGAATGCGCCGGTTGCCGATCCAATCGCCGTGGCGGCACCGTAGGCCGCGACCATGAAGGCTCCCCGCTGATCGGTCATCAACGCCATGTTGCGTCGAATTACCGCCCCCACGTCGTCAGAGCATTTGCGCCCGATGTCTTTCATGATCGCGTCGGCAGACTCAATCATCGGGGTTATCCTCCTTGGGGGTGGCGGGAGGGCGTTCGTTCTCGGGAGCCGTAAAATCGCTATCGGGGAACTGCATCCATTTGGCGATTTTGTCCGCCATGATGTACGTGTCATCAGCCGTCTTGAAATCGTAGGTCCAGTCATCGGGAAGCGAGCGCAGAACGACACGGTCGCCATAGGTCGTCTTGGCGATGAACCATTCATCTCTCCACGGCTTCGGCGGCGCGCCGTCCCGCCATTCAAGAACCAGCGGCAAGGTAGGGCGGTGGCGTTCAAGGAAGTCAGCAAGGAACTCGGCGAGATATTCCTGACGGGCCAAACGCATTTCGGATTGTGAAGCACCCTCGCGACCGGATGAGCACAAGCGCGAGGCGGCGATAACCCCCTCATCGGCTTCTATTGCCGCTATGCGAAGGCCTGCTGTAATGTTGGCTTGCTCAATCATCGGGGTTATCCTTTATGTTAGAGGTTGGGGTGGCGAACAGATGAGGGTGCGCAAGGGTCACGCGCGAAATGACGGCCAATGCCTCCAAAACGGACGTGCGCTCACCCATGACATGATGAGCCTGCGCCTCCCGCGCGGCTCGCGCTGCCCACGCCTCCAATTCAGCGCGCGTCTGAAAGGTCGGGTCAGATGACATGGGAGGGGTGGTCATGCCGCACCCGATGATTGGGTGGCTGCGTTGGGGCGGGTGATCTGGGCGTCGGCTTCAAGCACCGCTGCCAAGCCAGCCTCGGTAAGGCCGGTGCTGTCGCCTATACCGCCGATCATGCCCATCTCGCGCAGACCCGGCCCTTCGCTGCGGCAGCGGGAATCGAAGAACGCCATAAAACCCATCCGCCGCACGTCGCGCAGCAAGGTTATCTGGCGCGGGGATAGCGCGGTCATGCGAAGCCGCCTTTCCGGATATTCTCGATCATCACGTCGGCCTGCTCGCAAAGGTCGCGAGCGCGCTTGAGCATATCCGATAAGTGGTCGGTCCCGCCGTCCGGATCGCGCCATTCGCGATAAAGGTCGTCGAGCGCATCGTAGAGCGGCATCAGGCGAGGCTCGGCCCAGCCAGTGGCTTGCAGGGCGGATTCGTGGCGGGTATCGGTGTCAGTAGGCATAGCGAAGCTCACTTTCGTTCATGCTCAGGCCCGCGCTGGATTGCCGTCCAGTTGCGGGCCGAATTGTTTTCCAGCCATCGCGTAAGTATCTGGCGTCGTTGACGGTGTTTTTCCGTCGCAAGCCGCAGATTTCCGCGCGATTGGTGGATTCTACATTAACCGACAGTTGACGCCTCGGTTGTAGTATTGCGCGACGCGAAAGGGTTGTCCGTTTTACCATGTTCCGGCTGTTCAAACATTATGTGCCGCACGCCGTCGTCTGGCTGGCGCTCATCGAATTTCTGGCGCTGCTCGGCTCGGCCGAGGCGGCATGGCATCTTTATGCCAATCAGGCGGCGTTCGACGCCGGGCCGCTGGTCGAGCGCTGGCTGCCGCTGGCGACCTTCGCCGTCGCCAATTCGCTCGCGATGATGGCGACCGGAATGTACGGGAACGAGGGGCTACGCTCGATGCGTTTTGCCACCGCGCGCCTGCTTGCGGCGATTTCGCTCGGGGTGATTTTCCTGTCGGTGCTGGGCTTCCTGTTGCCCACCGCGACGTTGTGGCGCGCGAACAGCCTGTATGCGATGGCATTGGCGATTTCTGCGTTGTTCGTGATCCGGCTGGCGCTGACGCAGTCGGCGGGGGCCGAGGCGTTTCGGCGGCGGATATTGGTGCTGGGCGCCGGCGCGCGCGCGGCGCGGCTGGCGGCGCTGGCGGACGAGCCGGGCAGCGGGCTGGAGATTGTCGGCTTTGTCGCGATGAGCGGCGCCGAAAAGAAGGTGGCCAGCGCCGTACCACGCGAGGAAATCGCCAATCTGTCCGACCATGTCGTGGAGCTGCGCGCGGGCGAAGTGGTGCTGGCGCTGGAGGAACGGCGCAACGCACTGCCGCTGAACGACCTGCTGCGGGTCAAGACGACGGGGGTGCATGTCAACGACATCGCGAGCTTTATCGAGCGCGAGACGGGCCGCGTCGACCTGGCGACGACGAACCCCAGCGGGCTGATTTTTTCGGACGGTTTTTCGGCGGGGCAGCGGATTTCGAAGGTTGGTAAGCGGTTGTTCGACATCCTTGCCAGCCTGATCGTGCTGGTCATCGGGCTGCCGCTGATCGCTGTCGCGGGCATTGCGGTGGTGCTCGACAGCCGCGGCCCGGTTTTTTACCGCCAGCCGCGCGTCGGCCTGTTTGGCGAGCCCTATGATATCTACAAAATCCGCTCGATGCGTACAGACGCCGAGGCTGCTGGCAAGGCGGTTTGGGCGAGCGAGAACGATCCGCGCGTCACCCGCGTCGGGCGGGTCATCCGCAAGCTGCGGATCGACGAACTGCCGCAGCTGTGGTGCGTGTTGAAGGGCGAGATGAGCTTTGTCGGCCCGCGTCCCGAGCGACCGAGCTTTGTTGCCGAGCTGGAACAGAAGATGCCCTATTATGCCGAGCGGCATATGGTGAAGCCCGGACTGACCGGGTGGGCGCAGATCAATTATCCCTATGGCGCGTCGGTCGAGGATGCGCGGGTAAAGCTGGAATATGACCTGTATTACGCGAAGAATTACTCGCCCTTCCTCGATTTGCTGATCCTGCTCCAGACGGTGCGCGTCGTGCTGTGGCCCGACGGGGCGCGCTGATCGTGCTGACCGGCCTGTCCGAAATCCTGTCGGTGCTGGCGCTGGTCGGTTTTTCGGCCGTCACGCTGTGGCTGCTGGCGCGCTCCAAAGCGCGGATGGCGGCGTTGATGCCGACGCCGCGGCAGCTGACTTTTGCCGCCGCGGCGACGGCGCTGTGGTGCGCGGCACTGGCGCTGTTCGCGCCCGGATCGTCGCAGGCGCTGGTGGCACAGGCGCTGCGCGACGTGGCGATGCTCGGGTGGCTGGCCGCGACTTTCTGGTCGCCCGCCGCGCCAATGTCGCGCCCGCTGCGCCTGATTCTGCGCATGCTGATGACGATCTGCGTCCTGACGCTGGTGCTGGGCGCCGCCGCACATTGGCGCGCCGGGGCGGAGGCGGAGCCGTGGATGGCACCGACGCTGACGTTTGCGGCGATGGTCGTCGCCATTGGCGGCTTGCTAATGGTCGATAGCGGGGTGCGCCACGCCAGCGCCGGATTGCGGATGCCGGTGATGACGGTCGCGGGCGGTTTCGCAATGTTGTGGGCCTATGAACTCAATGTCCAGCTGATCGGTGCGCTGACCGGCAAGACGGCCTCGACACTGATCGAGCTGTTGCCGGCGGTCGTGCTGCTCAGCTTGCCGACTTATGTCGTCGCGGCGATGGACACCGGGCGCGAGCGGATGCGGCTGTCGCGCACCGCGGCGACGCGGACGGTGATTTTGCTCGGCGGCGCCGCTTATCTGATCCTTATCGGCCTGACCGGCGCCATCGCGCGGCTCGTCGGGGGCGATTATGCCGTTTTCGCCCAAGGCGCATCGCTGGTCGTCGCGCTCGGCGCGGGCGGGCTGCTGATCGTATCGGCGCGATTGCGTGCGTGGCTGTCGGTGATGATCTCGAAGCATTTTTTCGAGCATCGCTATGATTATCGGACCGAATGGATGCGGTTCACCGCCACGCTGGGACAGGGCGATGGCGACGAGGATGATCGCAACCTGCATCGCCGCGTCGCCAAGGCGCTGGCCGAACTGACCGGCAGTCCCGGCGCGCTGCTGATGCTGCCCGGTGCCGCAGGCGGTTTCCGCGTCGCCGAGCAATGGCATTGGCCGGTGGATGTCGATGGAGATCAGGCGCTGTCGCTGCGGTCGGCGTTCATGTTGCAAGAGACGCGGCATATCGTCGATCTGGATGCGCAGCGGTGCGGCCAGGTCGGGGAAAGGCAAAGCAGTGGAGATTTTGCGCTGCCCGACTGGTTGCTCGCCGATCCCCGTGCGTGGGTGGTCGTCCCGATCCTGCATTTTCAGCGGATGATTGCCGTCGTCGTGCTGCACCGCCCGCCGGTGTCGCGCGCGCTCGACTGGGAAGATCTGGATGTGCTGCGCATCGCGGGGCAGCAGGCGGCAAGCTATCTGGCCGAATCGCAAAGCCAGGAAGCGCTGTCGGAGGCGCGGCGGTTCGACGAATTCAACCGCCGCTTTGCGTTTATCATGCATGACATCAAAAATCTGGCGAGCCAGATCGGCCTGCTTGCGCGCAACGCTGAGCGCCATGCCGACAAGCCCGAGTTTCGCGCCGACATGGTCGAAACGCTGAAGATTTCGGCGGGACGATTAAGCGATTTGCTGGTTCGGTTGTCCCCGCGCGCGCGCGGCGCGGCGGCGGATGCAGCGCGCGTTTTTATCGAGCCCATCCTGAACGACATCGCCGCCGAAGCGCGGCCACGCCGGACGCTGTTCGTCGGCTGTCAGACCGGACTGGCGGCATGGGGTGACGCGGCGTCGGTGCGTCAGGTTGTGCAGCATCTGGTCGCGAACGCGATCGACGCTTCGGCCGACGATACACCGGTGCAGGTCATCGCCGTAACCGAGCATGAGCGGGTGCGCATCGATGTCATCGACCAAGGCAGCGGCATGACGCGCAGCTTTGTACGCGAGGAACTGTTCAAGCCCTTTGTATCGACCAAGGACAACGGCTTTGGCCTTGGCGCTTTTGAAGCGTTGCAGATTGCGCAGGCGATGGGGGGCGCGATCGATGTCGATAGCGAACCCGGCAAGGGCAGCAACTTTACCCTGTGGTTACCGCTGGCCGACGCCCGGGATGGCGCCGGCATCGACACTCCGATTATGAAAGTAGCATCATAATGAGCGACAGCGGCGTCAAGATCCGCAAATTGCTGGTGGTCGAGGATGACCCGGGGCTGCAGGCGCAGCTCAAATGGGCGTATGAGGATTATCAGGTCTTGATCGCGGGCGACCATGACGCGGCGATCGAATTGCTGCGCGCCGAGGAGCCGGAGGTGGTAACGCTCGATCTGGGGCTGCCGCCCGATCCCGAAGGGACGCGCGAGGGGTTCCGGACGCTGTCGGCGATTCTGGAAGCGAAGCCCGATACCAAGGTCATCGTCGTGTCGGGACATGGCGAGCGCGCGAGTGCGCTGGCGGCGATCGCGAGCGGCGCGTGGGATTTTTACCAGAAGCCGATCGACATCGACGAACTGGGGCTGATCGTGCGCCGCGCCTTCCATGTCCGCGAGCTTGAGGTCGAGAATGCGCGGCTGGCGCAGCAGGGGAGCAGCGACAATCGCGTGCTCGGAGGCATGATCACCGGCGCGCCCGAAATGCAAAAGGTCGCGCGGACGATCGAGCGGGTCGCCAATCTGGACGTCAGCGTGATGCTGCTCGGCGCGAGCGGCACCGGCAAGGAATTGCTGGCGCGCGGACTCCATGAAGCGAGCGGACGGCGCGATGGGGCGTTTGTCGCGATCAACTGTGCCGCGATCCCCGAAAATCTGCTCGAAAGCGAATTGTTCGGGCATGAAAAGGGCGCGTTCACCGGCGCGGTCAAGACGACCGAGGGCAAGATCGAGCTGGCGCATGGCGGTACCTTGTTCCTCGACGAAGTCGGCGACATTCCGCTGCCGCTGCAAGTCAAATTGCTGCGTTTTTTGCAGGAACGGACGATCGAGCGGATCGGCGGGCGCAAGCCGATTGCGGTCGATACGCGCATCGTGTGTGCGACGCACCGCGATCTCGACGCGATGATTGCCGAGCAGAGCTTTCGCGACGATCTCTATTACCGGCTCGCCGAGATGGTGGTGAAGATCCCGTCGCTCGCCGAGCGGCCCGGCGACGCGGTGCTGCTGGCGCGTCATTTCCTGCATCAATATGCGCCGGCGATGAACCCCGGCGTCCGTGGCTTTGCACCCGACGCGTTGCAGGCGATCGACGAGGGGCGCTGGCCCGGTAATGTTCGCGAGTTGGAGAACCGGATCAAGCGCGCGGTGATCATGGCCGATGGCAAGCTGGTGATGAAAGACGACCTCGATCTGGCCAAGGTTGGCGCGGACGACGGCGAAGAAGCGTGGCTGAACCTGCGCAGCGCGCGCGAGGCCGCCGACCGCGTCGCGATCCGCCGCGCGATGACGCAGAGCGAGGGCAATATTTCGGCGGCTGCCAAGCTGCTCGGGATCAGCCGCCCGACGCTGTATGATCTGCTCAAGCAATATCGGATGCAGGCCTGAATGGGCTTTGGCCGTTTCTGGATCGGCGCGCTGCTGGTGGCGGCGCCGCTCGCCGGATGCGGCGACGCGGGTTCCGATGCGCCGCGCGCGGCGCTCGCAGAACGGCGCGCCGAATTGCAGGAGGCGATTGCCGATAATCCGCAGGCGATTGCCGAGCGCGTCGAGCTGGCGCGCGTTGCGATCCGGCTGGGTGACGGGGTCGGTGCCGAAGCCGCGGTGAACGGGGCGCTGGCGGCGGGCGGCAAGGAAGCGGCGCTGCGGCCGCTGCTGGCGCGCGCCTTTGCGATGCAGGGCGAGGGGCAGCGCGCGCTGGAAACCATCGACGGCGGGGAGATCATTCCCGAAATGATCGGCGAGGCGGCGTGGGTGGCGGGTGATGTGCATCTGTCAAACGGCGATTTGGATGCCGCGCGCGATGCCTATGACCGGGCGGTGCGCGAACTGCCGCGCAATTCGGCGCTGTGGGTCGATGTCGCGCGCTTTCGGGGCGCCAGTGCCGACACAGCGGGCGCGCGCGACGCGGTCGATTACGCGATCGAACTCGACAAGGCGAACAGCGCGGCGCTGGCGTATAAGGCGAATCTGATCCGCACTGCGGAGGGACTGAAGGCGTCGCTGCCCTGGTATGACCGGGCACTGGTGGCCGATCCCGACAATGCCGATGCGCTGATCGATCAGGCGGCGACGCTGGGCGATCTGGGGCGCTATCGCGACATGCTGGTCGCGCTGCGCCGTGCGGCGACGGTCGTGCCGGGCGAGCCGCGGATCTATTATCTGCAAGCGGCGCTGGCGGCGCGCGCCGACAATTACCGGCTGGCGCGAAGCTTGCTCCAGCGCACCCGCGGCGCAATCGACGGCGAGCCGCGCTTCATGCTGCTCAGCGCTGTCGTCGAGCTTGCGCTGGGCGGCGAAGCGGTGGCGGCGACCTGGGCCGACCGGTTGCTGGTCGAGCAACCCTATAATTTCACCGCGCGGCGCATTCTGGCGGCTGCGAATTGGGCCGATGGCGATGCCGATGGTGCGATCGAGGCGCTGCTGCCGATCGTCGACCGCCCCGACGCCGACAGCTGGTCGTTGCTGCTGGCCGCGCGGGCGGCGAGCGAGCTGGGGCGGCGCGGCGAGGCCGCCGACTATCTGGCGCGCGCCGCGACGCTGACCCGCGGCGAGGCGGTGCCGTTTGCGGCAAATTATGATTATGGCTTGCTGAGCCGCTCGGCCGATGGCGAGCCGTTGAACCCGGCGTTGGCGATCCCGGCGATCGCCGCGGATATTACCAACGGCAATGGCGCGCGGGCGATCGCGCGTGCGGCGCGCCTGCGCGAGGCCAACCGCGGCGTGGCCGATGCGCATCTATTGCTGGGCGATGCGGCGATGGCGGCGGGGCAATTCGATGTCGCGGTGCAGGCCTATCGCACCGCGCGCGATCTGGACGCGGGCGAACGCACGACCTTGCGTCTGGCCAACGCGCTGTTCCGCGCCGGGGATGCGGCGGGATCGGGCGCGGCGATCCTCGCGCTGCGCGATAGTCAGCCGTCGAGCATCGCCGCTGACCGGCTCGCGGGGCATCTGGCGATGGATCTGGCGCATTGGGAGGAAGCGATTGCGCACTTTGAGCGGGTGCGCGCGCGGATCGGCGACCGCGATGTCGTGATCCTGCGCGATCTGGCCCAGGCGTGGGGGGCGAAGGGCGACGATGTCCGCGCGCTGGCGTTGATCGACCGGGCGTATCGATTGCAGCCGCTGAATGCGGGGATCATGCGGATTTACGCCGACCTGCTGGCGAAACGCGGCAACCGGCAGGCGGCGGCGGATTTGCGGGACAAGGCGGGGCAGATTGGGCGTTAGGGGATGGCGGGTGACGACCAACTGCGGACGATGGTCGCCAAGGCAAACTTATAACCCCGTGCGTGTCGAGCGAAGTCGAGACACGCTTGGGAAGCACCAGCCTTCGCGTGTCTCGACTTCGCTCGACACGAACGGAAATAGAGGATGGTTTCGAAACCACCCCTAAGCGGACAAAGGGGTCAGGCCTCGGTCAAATCCAGCAAGGTTCGCGCATCCAAACCGATACGGCGCATCTGGTCGGCAACGGGCGGCCAGACATTGGTCAGGAAATCTTCGCGCATCAGGGTGCGCAGGCGCTCGGTCGCGCCCTCGGCGACGAACATGCCGACGCCGCGCTTGACCGTTACCAGCCCTTCGTCCTGAAAGGTCTGATAGGCCTTCGCGACGGTGAGCGGGTTGGCGCCTTCCTCGGCCGCGAGCGAGCGGACCGACGGGAGCATGTCGCCGTCGCGAAAACTGCCATCGAGGATCGCGTTGGCGATGACGTCGCGCAAACGCTGATATACGGGTTTTGATTGATCGAGCATGGCGCCTTAATGCCATAAGACAGCAGCACAGTCAAATGCCGGTTATTACAAAGCTGATTGTCACCGCGTAATTAAATTTCCCACGAACGGACAACGTCGTCATATTCGGGTCGTGGGCGTTCGTCGAGTTCGCGGGCGGGCGAGCCGAGGAAGAAATAGCCGACGATCGTATCGCCATCCTGCGCGCCGAATGCCGCGGCGACCGGCGGGCTATAGGCGGCCCAACCGGTCAGCCAGCTGCCGACATAGCCGTGAGCGTGCGCGGCGTGGAGCAGGTTCATGCCGACCGCGCCCGCCGATATCTGTTGCTCCCACACCGGGATTTTACTGCCCGCAACGGGGGTCGACAGCAGCACGAGCAAGGTCGGCGCCTGATGCGCGAACTGATCGAGCGCCGACAGGTCGAGGCCCGCAGCGCCAGGGTTTTCCTGGACCCACGCGCTTTTGAGCAGCGCCGCGAGCGCATTGCGCTGGTCGGCTCCGACGGTGACGATGCGCCAGGGCGCAAGCTTGCCATGGTCGGGGGTGCGCAACGCCAGCGCGACGATGTTGCGCAATTCGGCGGCATCGGGGCCGGGGGCGACCATATCGCGCGCCTTGCCCGAGCGGCGGGTCGCGAGGTGGGTGCGGAGCGAAGAGGTGTCGTTGAACATCGCGTTCCTGTGGCGGCGCGGCAGGTCGCGCGCAACCCCGATTCGCGCCCCCGAATGCGCCGGACCGATGGTTTCACGCGCAATTAGATTCTTCCCATACGCAATTTTCGCGCTAGGTTGCCCCATTGGCGCGGCGGGGAGCCGCGCCCAAAATAATTGGGAAAAGGGACGCTTTGATGAAAGACATGGGCCTTTGGCAACAGGGGGACTGGATTGCGGTGATCGCGCTGGTCCTGTTAGCGGTGTTTCTGACCGTCGGGGCGTTAATCGCCACCAGCAGGAAACCCGAGTTCGCCGGGCATCCCAAAGGCCTCTACATGTTGTTCTTTGCCGAAATGTGGGAGCGTTTCTCCTATTACGGCATGCGCGCCATCCTGATTTTTTACCTCACCCAGCACTGGCTGTTCAGCGACAGCAAATCGAGCCTGATCTATGGCGCTTATACCAGCCTGGTCTATATTACCCCCGTGCTCGGCGGCTATCTCGCCGATCGCTATCTGGGCCAGCGCAAGGCGGTGCTGTTCGGTGGCCTGCTGCTAGCGGTCGGGCACAGCCTGATGGCGGTCGAGGGCGTCGGCGGGCAAAATGATCCGACGATCAACGTGTTCTGGGCGGCGCTCGCCTTTATCATCGTTGGCTCGGGCTTCCTGAAAGCCAATATTTCGGTGATGGTCGGCCAGCTCTACAAGCTGACCGATACGCGCCGCGACAGTGCCTATACGATCTTTTACATGGGCATCAACGCAGGTGCCGCGCTCGGCACCATCCTTGTCGCTTATCTTGGCCAGACCATCGGTTGGGGTTTCGGTTTCGGGCTTGCCGGGATCGGCATGCTGGCGGGTCTCATCGTCTTTGTGCTTGGCAAGAAAGCGCTTCAGGGTGCGGGCGAAGCTCCGGCCCCGCTCGCGAAATCCCGCGAACTGACGATTTATGCCATCGGCTTTGCCGCGGTCGCGGTTATCTGGGCGCTGGTCCAGTATCAGGATGTGATCCAGACGCTGCTCGCGATCTCCGGCGTCGCGCTGCTCGGCTACGTCCTCTACGAGAGCTTCAAGCTCGAGAAGGAACCGCGCGAGCGCATGTTCGCAATCCTGTTCCTGATCAGCCTCAACCCGCTGTTCTGGGGTCTGTTCGAACAGGCCGGCGGATCGATGAACCTGTTCACCGACCGCTTCGTCGATCGTGCCGGCGTTCCGGCGGGTATCTTCCAGTCGATCAACCCGATTATCATCATCCTGGTCGCGCCGCTGTTTGCAGCGCTGTGGATGTGGCTCGGAAAGCGCCGCATCGAACCGTC
>Ga0265296_1000701_pt1 | contig 46444 bp, 29 predicted proteins | sample MunlanPumphouse1_FD_189073 | JGI IMG/M metagenome (GOLD analysis project Ga0265296, IMG submission 189073) | Groundwater microbial communities from a municipal landfill in Southern Ontario, Canada - Pumphouse #1 | ecosystem: Environmental > Aquatic > Deep subsurface > Groundwater | place... | reverse complement strand
TCCGGCGGTGGCGGCGGCTTCGGCGGCGGTGGCTCGTCCGGCGGATGGTAAGTAGTGAAGTTGAACCCCGCCGTTGGCGGGGGATAATTGTAAGTTGAAAATTTCAAATTGCCGATTTTTCTGTCATTCTGAGCCGCATTGAGTGTAGTCCATGAATTGTTCCATCGAACAGGAATTGAGAGTTGACAATAACCAGAGGAATGAACTGCGGCGAAGAATCGTGGAAAGTTCCGTAAAAATCCCTTCCCGTCTTTTTAATTTGATAAAGAGGCGTGGAAAGTTGAAAGTCGAAGATACGACGAATGAGAATGGGGAAATTTCAAATTGCAAATTTTAGATTTCAAATATCAAATTGAACGCGAATTGAAAGAGAGTTGAACGATGTCGTTGTTAGGAACATATTTTTCGAAGGCGGATTTGAAAGCGATCGCGAAGGCTTGTTCGGAAGCGGAAAAGAATACGTCGGGCGAAATCCGGATCAGCGTGTTCAGCAAGACACCGTCGCAACTCAAAGATAAAAACGTCATGGAAATCGCGCTGGACGAATTTTACCGGCTGGGAATGGATAAGACGCGTGACCGAACCGGCATTTTATTACTCATTCTTTTAGATAAACGGAAATTCCAGATTCTCGGCGACGCGGGGATTTATGTAAAAATTGAGCAGTCAGTTTGGGATTCTGCGGCGGAGTCGCTCTCGCAAGATTTCAAAAACCACAATTACCGAACCGGCGTCATCAACGTCGTTACGAAAATGGGCGTCATTCTTGCCGAACATTTTCCGCGGAAAAGTGACGACGTCAACGAACTGACTGACGAAGTTTTCGTCCGGTAACGGACGCAGATTTTTTAAGGAGGAAAAAAGATGTGGAAATGCATACGGAGACATTTTCCCGGAACTGCTTTGCTCGTTGCGACGATGCTTTTCGCAACAATGACCCAGCAATGCGGAAAAAAAGCGGGAATGACGATGATCAGCGATGAATTTGCCGTGAAAGTCGCCGATGAAATAATCGCGAAGTTTGGTGAAACCAGCGCCGACCGCATCCGGACCGGCATCACGCAGATGCAAAAATTCTGGACAAAAGAGGACGGTAGCGAAGAGGACTTCAGGAAATTCTGTCAGGAAAATTTCCTCGTCGAAGGCGATTCGCTGAACCGCTCACTCGCTCGTCTGGAGAATTCGTTTGAGACACTGAAAGGTGTTATGCTGGAACTCGAACGCGACTTTCAGTGGGACTTGCAGGTGGACGTCGGACCGATTTTGCCGGTCGATTATCTGATGGCGAACTTCAGTCTTTCTCCGAATGTCACTGAAAACCTGTTCAAGAGCAAGGTTGCATTTTTTGTCCTGTTGAATTTTAAAGTATATTCTCTCGAAGAAATGCTGAGAGTCAGCGACGATTGGACGCGGGAAAAATGGGCGCAGGCAAGGCTGGCTCAGCGGTTCAATTCGCGCGTTCCGTCGGATATTTCCCAGAAAAAGTACGAAGCCTATGTCATCGCCGATAATTACATTAGCAGTTACAACATCTGCATGGGACATCTGCTGACGGAAAACAGCGAAAAATTGTTTCCGGAAGATCTGAAACTGATCACCCATTGGGGATTGCGCGACGAACTGAAGGCGCAATATCCCGAAGCCGGCGGACTCGAACGACAGAAAATGATCTATGACGTGATGCAGAAAATTATCACACAGGAAATCCCGGCCAGCGTCATTAATAATCCGAAAGTCGATTGGAAAGTCGGCTCGAATCAAGTCATTGGCGAGGGCGCCGATGCGAGTCCCGAACCGAACACGCGTTATGTGCAACTACTCAATATCTTTCATGCCGAAAAAGACGCTGATCCGTATTATCCGATCAATCCGACGTTCATTAACCGCCGTTTTAACGAAGACCGTGAAATTCCCGAAGAGACCGTAAAAGCGTTGTTTGTCCAACTTTTGAAATCTGAAGAACTCAAACAGACGGCAGCCGTCGTGAAAAAACGGCTCGGGCGTGAACTCGAACCGTTTGATATCTGGTACAATGGTTTTAAGAGCAAAGGCGCTTATTCGCAGGCGGAATTGGATAAGATCGTTTCGGCGAAATATCCGACTGCCGATGTTTTTCGCGAGAAAATGCCTGAGACATTGATGAAACTCGGCTTCGATAAACAAACCGCTGAATTTTTAAAAACCAAGATCAACGTCGATCCCGCTCGTGGTTCCGGTCATGCGCAGGGCGCCGAACGTTCTTCCGATAACGCGCATCTGAGAACCCGCGTCCAGCCGACCGGAATGGATTACAAAGGATTCAACATCGCCATTCATGAACTCGGGCACTGCGTCGAGCAGGTTTTTTCGCTAAACAAGATCGATCATCCGATGCTTTCCGGCGTTCCGAACACGGCATTTACCGAAGCCTTTGCGTTTGTATTTCAGAAAAGAGATTTGGAAGTTCTCGGTTTGATGAAGAAAGAATCGGACACCGAATATTTGGAAGCGCTGAATCAGATTTGGTCAACCGCGGAAATCGCCGCTGTCTCTCTCGTTGACATGCAGGTTTGGCATTGGATGTACGAACATCCAAAGGCGAAACCGGAAGAACTGAAAGCCGCCGTCATCGACATCGCCAAGGTAACTTGGAACGAATACTATTACCCGATTTTGGGACATAAAGACGCCATCATTCTGGCAGTCTATTCACACATGATCGACGCCGGACTCTATCTGCCGGATTACCCGATCGGACACGTCATTCAGTTCCAGATCGAGCAGTACATTTCCGGGAAAAATCTTGGAAAAGAAATGGAACGGATGTGCACGCTGGGTTCCATCACACCGTCAGCGTGGATGAAAGCCGCCATCGGAACGGAAATCTCGGTTCAGCCGATGCTGGATGCCGCACGAAGCGCGTTGACAATACTTCAGTAATCGCATAGAAAATCTAATCGAACCTGCCGGGCGGAAAATGTCCGGCAGGTTTTTTATTTTTGGTGGTATTTACAGACATCGTCGATTTTTCGTATATTTGAGTGGTTATTGAAATATGGAGCAGAAACCGATTAGATCGAAGGAGGGTAGTTGAGATGAAAAAACAAATTTTATGGGTTGTGTACGCCGTTATCATTTTGCTGGTTCTCTGGTTGATTCGCGCGAGTAGTTTGCTAAGCCGTGTTAGTATTCAGGAAAAAACGGTCGATCCATTCGTGATGGTTTATGCCGATTATATCGGGGATTATAAGAATGTAGCCATACCGATGGATTCGGTCTTCAACAAATTATTGAAAGAAGACGGAATTTCGACGACGAAGGGTATCGGAATATATTATGACGATCCCGAAGTTGTTCCGGTTGAAAAATTGCGAAGCAAAGTCGGGTGCGTTTTGGATGAGAAAGACATGAAAGCGCTTCCGGATTTGAAAAAGAAGTACAAGGTTTTTGAATTCAAAAAGTCGGATGCTCTGGTCGTGGAATTTCCGTTTCGTTCGCGGATGTCGATTGTCGCCGGCGTGACGAAGGTTTATCCGGCAATTCGGAAATATGCACTGGAGAATAGCTACGGTGGACGGGAGATGATCGAAATCTATGACACACCCGGGAAAAAGATCATCTACATCATGCCGATTCGCAAATAATCGGATTCTCCAGATGACTTTTTGAATTGTCGGCGGTGAGCAGAAAAACCCGGCGTGAAGGATGTTGACAGGTCGGAGGAATTGTTTTAAATTCACCCACTTTTTATCGCCCTAAAAGCTCAATGGTAGATCAGCGTACTCTTAATCCTTTAACTTCAGACGGTGAAAAACAATCGATATCCCGTCGGTATCCACTTTTGCGGTTCCAAACTTGCATTTTTAGTTCGCCAAAAACATTTGATTTAATGGAATCTGGTTTACCCCGCGTTCCTTAAAAACCTGTGCCAAATAGGCCTGCGAAAATGAAACCATCCACATCGTAGAAGATGAAGAAATTGTGCGAAACTTTTTACAGGAAGTCCTGGAGAAAAAAGGGTATCACGTGGCGGCGGCAATCGACGATAAAACTACTTTGCAGACATACGGCGAACAAGGTTCAAAAATCGATCTGATCATCAGCAACATCGTTTCGGTGTTCATTTGTTCCGGCAATCTGCCTTCGGGACAATAATGCATTAGGAACCAGCCGGAATAGAGGCTCGTGATGATCTTGGTCATGAACCACGGAAGTTGACCGATGCCCATGTAGTTGTTTATTCAGAATTAGCGGAGAATGTAGCGGCGATTCTCGGCGTCGGAGCACTGATCTGGCACGAACTGTGCAAGAGTGGCTGATGCACTTTGGATCGTTATCATTTTGATAAGTGTGTGTTGCAATACCAAATTTGAGGAAGTATATTTGATCGATATGATATCGTCTAACCTGACTACCGAACGGATCGCGAAATGAATAAAACGAATCTCAGCGGGAAATACGGGCTCATTTTCACGCTCTTCATTTTATCATTAATTTTGGTTTTGATCTTTAATCTGTTCACAATGAACCGACAAAACAACCGTCGGAAGGAGCCGACGAAGGTCTATTTTGCCGACAACATGTCTGTGGCGCATTTAGAAATCATTCGCCGCTTCAACGAAATTTACAAAAACGAGATCGAGATCGTTCCGATTAACCTTCCATTCACCAAGTTTTCCACGAACGAGCGGAAGGAACTCATCGCGCGGTCGCTGAGAGACCCGGAGAGCCGCATCGATATTTTTGCCGTCGATCAAATCTGGACGCCTCGTTTCGCGAAGTGGGGCGAGCCGCTGGCGAAATATTTTTCGCAAAAAAATCTCTCCGATCTGCTTCGTCCGGCACTTTCAACCTGTTATTTCAATCAGACGCTCGTTGGGATTCCGCTCTATATCGATCTGGGCGTTTTGTATTACCGGCGCGATCTCCTGAAGAAACTCACCGACGAGAAAAACTTTGAGGCACGACTGAAACGGTCGATTTCCTGGGAAGAAATGATCGTTCTATCAAGCCAGTTTGGCGACGATGGGAATTTCTATCTGTTTCAGGGGGACAATTATGAAGGGCTGATCTGCAATTATTTCGAGTTTTTCTTTGCCTTGGGCGGAAACATTCACGACGGGAATCGACTCCGGTTCAATACCGAAGAAGGGCGGAAAAGCGCCGCGTTTATGGTCGATCTGATCCACAAGTACCGCTTATCACCGCCGGAAGTAACGACATTTAACGAGCGTGATTCTTACTTCTGGGCGCTCAAACACGACGCGCCGTTTTTCAGAGGCTGGTCCAGCTTTCTGAAGGATATGACCGTCCCGGCTCCCGATTCAGCTAAGGTTAAACTTCTCGGCATGGCCTGTTTACCGCATTTCGATAATCGACAACCGGTGACGATTTTCGGTGGCTGGAACCTGATGATTTCCAAATATTCGACTAAAAAAATGGAAGCAGTTAAATTTCTGGAATTCATTCTTTCCGAAGAATCCCAAAATACACTCCTGCGTTATGCCGGATATTTGCCTATCCGAAAGGATATTTATGAAAATCCGGAGATTTTTCGGGAATTTCCTTATCTCACGGAAATCACACAGATGATGAATTACGGCGTTCACCGGCCTCCGCTGGCGGATTACACCAAAATATCGGATATTTTATCGTTTCATCTCAACAAGGCGCTGAAAGGCGATATAAACGTAAAAACCGCGTTGAAAGAGGTGGATAAAACTATCGAATCCAAACAACATTTCATCAAATAAACCATCCTATCGATGAACCGTGCTCTAAACCGATTGCAACGTTACCGATTTGAAGTCCGGCATTTTATTATTCTTTTCATTGTTCTGGCGACATTCCAACTCTTTCTTTCGTATCTGCACAAGGTCTCCAGCCGAAATCTGCTTGAACAAAGCATGAGCCTGTATCGGAAAGATTCTGCGGTGCGTCTCGCCAATCTGACGACGACCTCGCTCGAACTCTTGGTCGAGCAGAGTCTTACGAATCCCACTCAAACCGAAGCCAATCCGCGGAAAATCATTCAGGCATTCAACATCATTATGAATCAACAGACGCTTCAGCAAAATGTGGATCAATTATGCATCGTTCTCAGTTACGGCGGGAAGCCGTTCATCATCGATCAGGGCGAAGAACTTTACGCATTGTCATTTCACAACCAGATTCCGGATCAGAAACATAAATCCGTCTATGCCGAAGCGATCCGGCGTTACACGGAAGCGAAGGACGAATTGTTACAAACGGAGCAGATCAATTGTACGTGGGACAATATCCAATCGTTTCATGTTCTGGTTCCGTATGTGCCGAAAGGCGAGTTCGAGGGCGTCGTTTATATGAAAATATCGCCCGATTTGAGCAAGATCGTCCGGGAAATATCGACCGTTTACGACGAAACCAGCATCGTCTTCACGGCGTTGATCCTATTTGGCTTGTTGGCGATGTTTTACATTACTTCCTACACGGTGAAAGAGCGAGACCAGGCGCAGGAACTACTGTTCAGGGAGCGGGAAGACCAGATCAAGAACGACATCGAGCATCAGAAAGAGGCGCTCTTTACCAAGCGCATCTATCACGCACACCACAAGGCGGAAAAGATCATGGGCTTTATCAAGGAGGAAATTCGGAATCTGTCGGAAACGAACATCACCGCCTTCAAGTTCGTCGCAACGAAATATTCCAATTTTATCTCGCGGGTTATCTATGACATGAAGTGGTTCAAGCCGCCGATCCACGCGACGCGTAATGCGATTTTCAGCACGGATATCAATCAGGTGATTCAATTTTTAGTCAAATACATTTTCCAGCGCGTTTACAAGGAAAACAGCGCCTGTGAATTTAAACTAGAATTCGATTCGGCACTTCCGCCGGTTCAGATCAACGAATACGTGATTTGGGAAATTCTTGAACCGCTGATCCAGAATTGTGTTGATCACAATCAGGGACAGAATGTCGTCATAACAATTCGAACGAAATTCGACGCGCCGCAGAAGCGTTCGACTGTCCTCATTTGTGACAATGGAAAAGGCATCGATCCAGATCTGTTGAAATTCAGCGAGTCGGGCGTCCGGAAAATCTTTCTGGAACATACGTCAACTCGGGAGAATGCCATCAACTCCGGATACGGCTGTTACATAGCCTACGAATTAAGCGTCAACCGCTGTGGTTGGTCGATGGACGCCCGAAATGCGGAAACCGGCGGCGCTGTCGTCGTCATCACCATTCCAAGTGGATAATTCCGAACTTTAACCGCATGAAACCGATTGGAGAAACAAGATGATTAAAAATGCCATCCGCCTGTTGTTAATCGAAGACGAAGCGTTTGACGTGCGGCGTATCCAAAACACGCTCAGACCGTACGAACGAATCGTCATTTCGGACATTGTTTCCAGCGGACACGATGCGCTGAAATTGGTTTCGCAGAACGATTACGACGTGGTAGTGATGGATTTTCAGATCGCGGGCGGCATCATGGGTGAGGAGTTGATCCACGAAATCCGGAAACTCAACGCCACGGTTCAGATCATCGTCATTACCAAAATGACGATCTACCAGACCGATTTCGACTTTGCGAACCGACTGATCCGCGCCGGAGCATTCTGGTTTTGCACCAAGTATCCGGTCGATATTGAAAATTTCATCTATCAACCGACAGACTTCATCCTGAGTATCGTCAATGCTTACGAGAAACGCCGTTTGGAAATCGACCGCGAGCGGTCGAAAAACAAATTAAGTCGGACGGTCAGCGATATTTTATTGCGGAAAGTCATCACCGGCGTCTCGCCTGCGATTCAGGAGCTTCGGGAGCAAATACGAAAATACGCTGACGCCAACGCGAACGTGCTGATTTACGGGAAATCAGGAACAGGCAAAGAACTCGTGGCGACAAATATCCACTATTTAAGCAGTCGCAAACTCGAAAACTTCGTGCCAATCAACTGCGGCGGCATTCCGCGCGAACTGATCGAGAGCGAATTGTTCGGATTCGAGAAAGGTTCGTTCACCGGTGCGCAGGACAGTCGGTCGGGTCTCTTCGAACAGGCGAATAATGGAACGATTTTCTTAGACGAAGTCAGCGAATTTCCGTTCTCGGCACAATCGAAACTCCTTCGCGTTTTGCAGGATGGACAGATCGAAAAAATTGGGCGGAAACAGCGCTACGAGGTCGATGTCCGCGTCATTTCCACCACAAATAAAGACCTGGAAAAGATGGTCAACGATAAGGAATTCCGTGAAGACCTCTTTTATCGGCTGAATGTTCTTCAGATTTACGTCCCGACGCTTCAGGAACGATCGGAAGATATTCCCGTCCTTGCCGATCATTATCTTCGGCGGTATTGCCACGATTTGGGGCGCGCGGTTCCGGAATTTGCACCCGGAGCGATGGAAGTGCTGACCGATTTTTCATGGCCTGGAAATGTGCGCCAGCTTCAGAATGCGCTTCAGCGGATGATTTTTCTCAGCGGCGAAGAAGACATCACCCGAAAGACAGCGCTGGAATCGATCGGTGCAAAAAAATTTGAGCCGGAAACCCAGAGCGCGTACCGGTTCGATAAAAATCAAATCCTGCCGTTGACAGAAATCGAACGACAGTTCCGGAAAAATTATATGCAGTTTGTCCGCGAGAACTGCAAGACGGATGCCGAAGCCGCCAAGAAACTCGGGCTCGCGCCGCCAAACTATTACCGTATTTCCAAGGAATTAGGGATGAAGTGACGGCGATAAGTTCGCCGGTAGTTTTTAAAATAATAATCCATTCTTATCGTTTTGATAACCGATCGCACGGTTTTCGTCATACCTGGCCAGTCAAATACTCCGGACGTCGATTTAAGAGTCATTGGCTTGGTTATTGCCGTTTTGCAAGCGAGATGAACGACCAATCCGTCCGGAGAAAACGTTGCTGAAGTACCTGACAAATCTCGATGTCCTATTGCTCTTTCTGTATTTTGCTGGCACGATGATCGTTGGGCTCTATTTTTCACATCGTGAGCAGACGAGTTCCGACTATTTTTTAGCGGGTCGGAATGTTGGCTGGCTCGCTATCGGTTGTTCGCTATTCGCGACGAACATTTCGAGCGAGCATTTCATCGGTCTGGCCGGTACGGGCGCGAGTAGCGGTCTGGCTGTTGGGCATTTTGAATGGATGGCCTGCTTTTTCGTTCTGCTCTTAGGCTGGGTATTCACGCCGTTCTACCTAAAATCCGGCGTCTTTACGATGCCGGAATTTCTGGAACTCCGCTACAACCGTTCCTGCCGGATTTATCTGACAACGATTTCGATCATTGCGTACATCATGACCAAGATTTCCGTGACTCTTTACGCGGGTGGATTGCTTCTGAATCAGATTCTCGGCTGGGACATGGTGACTTCGGCGTGTGTGATGGTGATTCTTACCGGAATCTATACGATAGCAGGCGGTTTTGGCGCGGTGGTTTACACCGAAATCGTTCAGACGGTTATTCTCGTCGGAGGTGCGTTGATCCTGACCGTATTCGGACTGAACGAAGTTGGCGGATTCTCCGGACTGAAAGCCGCTCTGCCGGCCGATTTTTTCCACATGTTCAAACCGGCAAATCACCCGGATTTTCCGTGGACGGGAATTATTTTCGGCGCTCCGATCCTTGCCGTCTGGTACTGGTGCACGGATCAGGTGATCGTTCAGCGCGTACTGAGCGCCCGGAATATCGATAATGCGCGGGCAGGGACGATTCTTGCCGGATTCCTGAAGATATTGCCGGTTTTTCTGCTGATTTTGCCGGGTATGATTGCGCTTGCGCTCTTTCCCGGGATCAAAGGCGATGAGGCTTATCCGACGTTGGTGATCAGCCATTTACTGCCATCCGGTGTGCGCGGCATCGTCATTGCGGGACTTCTGGCGGCGATGATGTCGTCGCTCTCCAGCACATTCAACAGCAGTTCCACGCTGATCACGATGGACCTCTACAAACAGGTTCGTCCGATGGCTACGGAGCGCGAACTTGTCCTTATGGGACGATTGGCGACGACCCTTTTGGTCGTTATCGGCATTCTCTGGATTCCGCTGATCCGGAGCATCAGTCCGCATTTGTTCATTTACCTCCAGAGTTTGCAGGCTTATATCAGCCCGCCGATCGCCGCCGTCTTCCTGTTTGGCATCTTGTGGAAACGTGCAGACGGAAAAGCGGCTTTTTCCGCGTTGATACTCGGCGCCACTCTGGGCGCATTTCGCCTGATCCTGGAAATCATTCTGAAAACCGGTGTCTGGGATTCCGCCTTTTTACGTTGGTATGCAGGGATGAACTATCTGCATTTCGCCATTTTACTTTTTGCCATTTCCTCCGCGGTCATCGTAATCGTGAGTCTGGTAACTGTTCGGGAAAAAGAGAATGAACGGATCGCTTACCTGTTTGCCGGGAATCCGCGCCGCAAACTATTCAGTTGTCGCGAAACGACTAATCCCTATTGGAATAAAATCAACATCGCCCTTTCGATCGTATTGGCGTTGACCGTTCTTTCGTTGTGGGGGATTTTTTTCTAAGAGTGAATGACTGACATAAATTGATAAGGTAGGTCGATGATGAAAATTTCACATACAATTTTCTGTGTGTTTTTTCCGGGCTTGTTTTTGTTAGCCGGGATGCCGGACAAATCCGATACGGCGGTAAATCAGCGGGTCGCCGATTTACTGTCCCGGATGACACTCGAAGAGAAGATCGGACAGATGACGCAGGTGACCATTCAAGTCGTTTCTAAAACGCGTGGCGAGGAAGAGCAAAAACACGAACTCGATCCAGCTAAATTAAACGAGGCAATTGTCAAATATCAGGTCGGCTCCATTTTAAATGTCTGGGATGTGGCACACTCCATCGATTACTGGCATGAAGTCGTTACCCGGATTCAGGATATTGCGACGCAGAAAACCCGTCTGAAAATTCCTGTTTTGTACGGTATCGATGCGATTCATGGTGCGAATTATACACTGGGCGCGACGATCTTTCCGCAGAGTCTGGCAATGGCGGCGACATGGAATCCGGAATTGGTTCGGAAAATCGCCGAAATTACGGCCGTCGAAGTTCGCGCCAGCGGCATTCCGTGGAATTTCAATCCGGTGCTCGACATCGGTCGCCAGCCATTATGGCCACGGTTGTTTGAAACGTTTGGCGAAGACGTTTATTTGGCCAAAACGCTGGGCGCGGAATATGTCAAAGGCAATCAGGGTGACGATCTTGCAAATCCTGAACGCATCGCCGCCTGCGCGAAACATTATCTTGGCTATAGTTTTCCGCGAACCGGTAAAGACCGGACGCCCGCGTGGATTTCTGACATCGACCTTCGCGAGTATTTCCTGCCGACGTTTAAAGCGGCCGTCGACGCGGGTGTTGCGACGCTGATGGTAAACAGCTCCGAAATCAATGGAATTCCCGTTCATTCGTCCTATTACCTGTTGACGACGTTGCTGAGAGACGAACTGGGTTTCAAAGGCGTTGTCGTTTCCGACTGGCAGGACATCAACAACCTCTATTTGCGCGAAAGAGTCGCCGCCGACCCAAAAGAGGCGGTGAAAATGGCGGTGATGGCTGGAATCGACATGAGCATGGTTCCGTACGATTATAGTTTTTATGAAGCTCTGCTGACACTGGTCAAAGCAGGCGAAGTTCCGGAGAACCGCATCGATGAGGCGGTCAGTCGCATCCTCCGGTTGAAATTCGACCTTGGACTCTTTGAAAATCCGTATCCGAATAAATTGCTGGCGGCAAAGTTTGCGACGCCACAATCTGCCGCGCTCAATCTCCAAGCCGCGTGCGAAGCAATCACGTTATTGAAAAACGATAAGAAAACGTTGCCGCTTGCGAAAAATCTGAAGGTGTTTGTGACGGGACCGACGGCGGACAAACTCTCCGTTCTGAACAGCGGCTGGACAATTACATGGCAGGGAAACGCCGAATCGCTGTATCCAAAAGACAAGCCGACGATTTTACGGGCAATTCAGCAAAAGATTGGCGCGGGAAATGTCAGCTATGCCGCGGGTGTAGATTTTGACAAGGAAATTGACATTTCTGCGGCGGTGAATATGGCGAAGAAGGCAAATGTTGCCGTAGTTTGCATCGGTGAACCTGCCTATTGTGAAACGCCGGGAAATATTGACGACCTGACCATGACGGCGTCTCAGTTGAAACTCGTCGAAGCCATCAAAACTGCGGGCGTTCCGGTGGTTTTGGTTTTAGCGGAAGGCAGACCACGGATAATCAACCGAATCGTCGATAAAACTGATGCGATCATTATGGCGTATCTGCCCGGCATGGAAGGCGGCGCCGCGGTTGCCGATATCCTGTTTGGCGATGTCAATCCAAGCGGCAAATTGCCGATTTCGTATCCGAAATTTCCGAACTGCCTGATGAATTACGACTACAAGTACAGCGAAGTCTCTGACGTAAATCAGTACAACATTCAGTTCCCGTTCGGATTCGGACTTAGCTATACGGTTTTCAAATATTCTGACTTAAATTTGAGCAAGACGGTTATCGGAAAGGGTGAAAAAGTGACTGTCAGCGTGAGGGTTCAGAATGTCGGTTCGGTTGCAGGAAAGGAAACGGTTCAATTATATTTAAGCGATCTGGTGGCGTCCGTGGTTCCGTCGGTTAGAAAGATCAAGGGATTTTCCAAGATCGATCTCCGTCCGGGCGAAAGCAAGACGGCGACTTTTGTCATCGGTCCGGATGAAATGTCTTTCATCGGCAGGGACGCCAAACGTATCGTCGAGGCGGGCGATTTCGAAGTGACGATTGCGGATTTGAAAGCAAAATTCAGGCTGACAATGAATTGATCGTGATGGTGCGGAAGAGGAGAGAGACGAAAGAATGACTCGACGGAAATCCACATGGGAAATTGGATTTGGAATTGTTTTAACAATCGTTCTATCGAGCAATCTGAAAGCGGAAGGCGTTCTGATCAATGAGATCATGTCGTCAAATGCTTCGGCGATTGCCGATGAAGACGGCGACTTTTCCGATTGGATCGAATTGTTCAATCCGACGAACGAGCCAATTGACCTGACCTGTTACCGCATCACCGACGAGGAATCGGTTCCAGACAAATGGGTATTTCCGCACTTTGCAATTGGTGCCGGAAAACACTTGGTTATTTTTGCGTCGGATAAAAACCGAAAGCCGGAAGTCGCTCAATGGGAAACGATCATCAACCGTGGAGACGTTTGGAAATATTTTGTCGGGATGACGGAACCGTCCGTTAATTGGCGAGACAAAACGTTTGACGATTCCGGATGGCTTTCTGGAGCGACGGGAATCGGATATGGCGATGGCGATGACGCGACGCAGATTTCCATCGGTTCGCAGTCGGTTTACCTTCGGAAAAAGTTTAGCATTACCGACCAGACGAATATCCGAATGGCTCTGCTTCATATCGATTTTGACGACGGATTCATCGCCTGGCTCAACGGCACCGAAATCGCGCGGTCGAACATTAGCCTTACATCGCCACTGCACAGCCAGTCAGCGGACTCCGCCAAAGAGGCGAATATCTATACTGGCGGCTTTCCGGAGTGTTTTACCGTAGAAAATTTCGCTTCACTTGTAAATGAAGGTGAAAATGTTCTCGCGATTTTGGTCTTGAATTACGGGCAGTATTCGTCCGATTTAACGGCGATCCCCTTTTTGACGCTGGGAATGATTCGTCCGCCGGAAAATCCAAACGGCGCGGCGGACATCCTGCGACTTCCGACACCGAATCTTCACCTAAACTTTAAGATTAGTTCCGGCGGCGAAACCATCTTGTTGACCGATTCGCTGGGCAGAACGGTCGATCGCATTCAATTCGGCGCTATTCCGACGGATGTGTCCTACGGGCGATTTCCCGACGGCGAGAGCGAATGGAAATACTTTCCGGAATCGACGCCCGCTTCTGCGAACAACACCGGCGCCTATCCGGGAATCGTCAGTTCTCCGGTTTTCTCGTCAAAAGGTAGCTGGTACTCCGGTTCGCTGGATGTTACCCTGACCGCCACGCCGAGCGACGCAGTCATCCATTTTACAACAGACGGCTCGGAACCGATCGAATCATCTGAAATCTTTCGGTCGCCGATTCGATTTGAAAAAACGACCGTTCTGAGAGCCAATGCGTTTCTTCCCGGCTGGATACATAGCCGAAGCGTCGCCAACACTTATTTTTTCGACACGCCGCACAGCCTACCGGTCGTCTCGATTTCAACCAATCCGGCGAATCTCTGGGACCCGGACAGCGGAATTTACGTGATGGGCAGAAACGCTTCGCCGGACTTTCCGTATTTTGGGGCAAATTTTTGGCAGGATTGGGAGCGTCCGGTTCACGTCGAGTTCTTTGAATATCCCGATAAACTTGGATTTAGTATCGACGGCGGTGTAAAAATTCACGGGCAATGGGGGTGTGCGTATCCGCAGAAATCGCTGGCGATCTTTACGCATGGGAAGTACGGCAACAGCGACATTCCCTGCAAACTCTTTTCCAACAGACCCAATAAGTCCTTTCAGTCGTTTCTGCTGAGAAATTCCGGGAACGATTGGGGTGTGACGATGTTTCGCGATGAATTGATGCAAGGATTGGCGGAAGGCATGAACGTCGAATTGCAGGCGTACCGACCGGCGGTTGTCTATTTGAACGGCGAATACTGGGGACTACAGAATCTACGGGAAAAAGTGAATGAGCATTATCTTGCCGAACATTTCGGCGTCAATCCGGACGAAGTCGATATTCTCGAGAACAACGGCGTCATCAACGAAGGCGAATCGTCCGCGTGGCTGACACTCGTCGATTTTTATTCGACGCACGATTTGAGTGTTTTAGAAAACTACCAGTACGTCGCCGACCGTATCGACATCGACAACTTCATCGATTACAACATTGCGGAAATCTACGTCGATAACCGCGACTGGCCTGGGAATAACGTCAAGTTTTGGCGGCATCGTCCAACAAACAGCAAATGGCGCTGGATAGTGTTCGACCTCGATTTCGGTTTTGGTTTGTTCGACGCAAACGCCTATCGGTTCAACACGCTGGAATTCGCGCTGGAACCGAACGGACCCGGTTGGCCGAATCCGTCGTGGTCAACACTCTTGCTTCGAAAACTTATTGCGAACGACGAATTCCGACAGAAGTTTATCAACCGCTTCGCCGATTGCCTGAACACTCGTTTTACGCCGGCGGTCGTCGTTAGCCAATGGGAAGAGAAAAAGCAAGTGATTGAAGCGGAGATGAGTCGCCATTACGAACGATGGAAATCGGGAATGACATGGACTTCATTCAACGATTGGTATCGAAATGCGGAAGTTTTGAAGAATTTTGGGAAAAACCGGTCAGCCTACGTGTTCAGTCATTTGCTATGGCAGTTCAACCTGTCGCGTGTCGTGCGTTTTCAGGTTCAGAAATCGCCGGCGGAAGGCGGATTCGTGAAAGTCAACTCCGTCAACGTAGCAGATTCTGTCTGGTCGGGGCTCTATTTTGCCGGCATTCCAATCACAATCAAAGCCGTTACGAATCCGGGATTTCGGTTCTTGGAATGGATGATTAATGGACGGTCGGTTGCCTCGGATTCGCTGGCGCTCGATGTGGACAGTGTAAGTTCTGTCCAAGCGGTTTTCGTTCCGGAGAGTTCCCGGAGCGGTGGCGTGGTCATCAATGAATTCAATTACAACTCCGACCCGGATTTCGACCCGGAAGATTGGGTTGAGATTGGGAATTTTTCAGACACAGCGGCCAACCTTTCCGGATGGATTTTCAAAGATTCGGACGACTCGCACAGTTATGTTTTTCAGCAGGGAACGAGTTTAGCGCCCAATGGATTTATCGTGATTTGCAGAAGTGTCACGGCGTTTCATGCGCTTTTCCCTGATGTTCAGAATTATTTGGGCGACTTTAGTTTCGAACTCGGGAGCTCCGGCGAATTTATCCGGTTATTTTCCGCGGAAGGAATGTTGGTTGACTCGGTCGATTACGGCGTGAGTTCGCCCTGGCCTACCTTAGCGAATGGTGGCGGCCCGACGCTGGCGTTAGTCGATCCGCTGAGCGACAATACACAACCGGATAGCTGGAAGGCGAGTGATAATCACGGAACGCCCGGTATAGACAACCAACTCTCCGGCGCCTACCGCGAGACCTTGAAGATTCCGAAACATTTCAATGTCGCGCAAAATTTCCCAAATCCATTCAATAATCAAACGGTGATTCCCATCGATCTGCCGCGGAGAGGAAACGTCAGCATTACGGTTGTTGATGTGAGCGGTCGGACGGTCGCGCGTATCTGGAATGGATATTTATCGCCGGGAAGTTACCGGTTTGAATGGGCCCCTGAAACATCGGTTGGTTCCGGGCTCTATTTTTATCGGGCGCGCATGGATGGCGGCGCCGAAATAGTACGGAAAATGGTACTAATCAAATGACGGACAGACGAGTTATCAAATAAATAAGAAAATGGTTATTAAGATGATAACAAGAGAAAAACAGATCGAGTGTTATCGGTTCTATTGGGTTGAAAAGAACCTGACAACCGGCTGGAAACCGGTTGGCTTGATTTTTGTCAGTTGATACAGTAATGAACATTCGATTGTCGGATTGGAAAAATGAAAGAATGAAATTGACAGGAGTGAGGTTTCAATTTTTACGGATTTTCCTGATTGGAATTCCTAAGAATAGATTGTCAAACAATAAGTTAACAATAAGGAGGAGTGAAGTGAAAAAGCAGATGTTACTTTTAGCAGTGCTACTGCTGTCAGTAGCGGTAGCCTATGGAGGGTTTGAGAAGGTAATCAACACCTTTGATTCTGTTCCAGCAGACACGAATTACTGGCATTTTTTCTGTAACAATGCCGCTGACACGGCGCACAGCTATGTCCGGTATTCGTTTGTGTCAAGCCCCGTGGCAGTTGGCGCCGGTGCTATGAAACTGGACTATTCCAGTCACAACAAGGAATCGTGGGGCGGTTTTGTCAAACTCGAGCACTGGATGGCGGATTCCAATGCGACTTATGACTTTTCCGGATTCGATTCAATCTCGGTAATGTACTATGTGCAGACGCCATGCTCGGATGTTGGAAAAGTTCACATGCGATTGAATCTGCACGATGTCAGCAATTCCGTCAACGGAAACAAAACCTACGACGGCAACCAGGTTGAGTACTACTACTCGATGCATTACATTCTGGACAACACGCCCGGCTGGCACGAGATCAAGATGCCGATCGTGTCGAACGGTTCGATGGACGGACAAGGATTTTGGCTGACTGGTTGGGTGGGCATTCCCGGCAATTCCATTTTGGATAAGGACAAGATCAAGGGCTTTTCTATCGAATTCTCGATTAGCGGCTCCGGAGAAGGCAACTATGCTTCCGGCACGGTCATTCTGGATCATTTGACGCTGAAGGGTGCCTCATCGATTCAAATGGTATTTTTCAACGGTAAGGCACTGCCAGGCAATGTGACCGGTTGGGGCGGATGGGGCGGCGGCAGTTATGAACTGACGAACGAGCAGGATTTCACCTCCGGAAACAAGACGGGCAGTATTAAATGGAACACCACGCCGAACACATGGGCGGTCTGGGACGGCATTGTTTTCACGATGGCGGATCCGGTCAATATGTATATCAACTGGCCGACCGATTCCCTGCATTTTGCCATCAAAGCAGAGGCGGGTCTCGATTCCCTGAAGATCGTCCTCAGCGACGACGATGAAGACGGCGATGGAGCCGACCTCGAATACGAGTCGTTTTACATGCTAAAGGAAAATTCGGTCGGTTACGATGGCGGTTGGAAAGTCGTCAACATCGCATTGTCGGATTTTGACAGAAACGGTGGCGCTTGGAACGGCTCCGGGATGCAGTATGACAAGATGATGGATAGTACGAGAGTTCTGAAACTGAAGATTCTCATTGGCAGTACGCTTGGTGTCGGAAAAGTCGTCTATCTGGACGACATCTGGACGGGAAATCCCACTTTTGACTGGGTTGCGTCCGATCCGCCTAAGAACCTCGGTGTGATTCCATCGGCCGATTTTTACAATCTGGTCATCTGGCAGGATGTCGAAGGTGAAGTTGGCGCATCGTACTCGGTTTATACCAGCCGGAAACCGATTGAAGATATCACAGCCACTGACGTCGAAAAGCTGGCGTCTTCTATTGTCGAAGGTACGCAAAGCCTGGCTCACAGCATTTACTATCCGCTCGTGAACCACGAACTGACGACTTATTATGCCGTCACCTGCACGGATGCGGCCGGCAACGAGAGTCTGCCCGCAAAATCCACCGGTTTTACGAACGTCGCCAAAGGCATTCCGACGATTGCGTTGAACGCGCCCGCGAACTTTGCTATTGATGGAGATTTCAGCGAATGGCAGGCCGCCGGGATCAAGCCGTGGGTTCTGAAACCGGAAGTGAATAAGGTTATCGGGACGGTTACCGACAGCACAGACCTGAAAGCGACAGTCTATTTAGCGATCGATGACGACTATCTGTATGTCGGCGTTGATGTGGTCGATAACGTGTACAATTTCGGCTCCGGTAACTGGTGGGATCAGGATGCGCTGGAACTCTTTATCGGTTTGTATAACCTCACTGGTTCCAAGCATCCCCGCAATATGCGCGGCGCACAACCAGATTATAAACTCCAGTTCCATGAAAACGGCATCGTCAACGAGTACATCAATCGGACTATCTGGAAAAAGACAGATGCAAATTATCATCTGGAAAGCTTTAGCGGCGCCGATTACGTAATCGAAGCGAAAATTCCGCTCGATTCGATTGCCGGACCGAACGATACCCGTTTCCATCCGCAAAGAGGTATGCGGATTCCGATGGAAATCTATTTCCATGACAATGATGGCGGGTGGGAAGGAAACCTCGCCTGGTCGCCTTACAACGAAGACCATGCCTGGGAATATCCGACGCAGTGGGCTTATTCGTGGATAGGCGATACGATGGACGTCGTTGAAACGGGAATCGAGAAGGAAAAACCGCAGGTAGCGAAAATCTACAAACTGGAACAAAACTATCCGAATCCGTTCAACCCGACGACCATGATTCACTATGCGGTCGCCAAGCCCGGCATCGTAAAACTCTCCGTTTTCAACATGCTCGGACAGAAAGTCGCTGAATTGGTGAATGAAAACAAAAATACCGGCAGTTACCGTGTTGTCTGGAATGCGAAAGAGATGCCGTCCGGTATCTATTTTTATCGTCTTGAAAGCGGTAATTATACCGATGTCAAGAAGATGCTTCTCGTGAAATAGTTCTTTGATCAAATGATAGAGGAGACGTGGCGGAATGTCGCGTCTCCTCTTTTCTCTGTGTCTATGCCAGTGATAGGGAAATCGCATCGGACAAATGACTTCGTTTGAAACCGTATAGAGGATGTGGGTATGAAAGAATCTGATCATAAAATTTTGAGGGCGCTGACCGGCGCGTTTCTGTTATTAGTTTTCGCCGGATCGGTGGTTTCTCAGACAACCGGTAAAATTTCCGGCAAAGTGACGGATGTGGCGACGAGCCAGCCGTTGATTGGGGCAAATGTCATTATCGATGGCACGTCGATGGGAGCCGCGACGGATCAGAACGGTGATTTTTTCATTATCAATGTTCAACCGGGTGCTTATACGGTTAAATCCATGATGATGGGTTTTGAGACGATTATTGTGAAAGATGTCCGCGTCAGCGTGAATCGGACGCAATATCTCGAATTCAAGATGAGGCAAACCGTTATCGAAGGCCAAGAGGTCATCGTCGAAGCGAAGCGTGTGACGATTCGGAAAGACCAGACCAGCACCGTGAAAAACGTCTCTGCCTCGCAAATGGAGGTGATGCCGGTGGAAGACGTGGCAGGTATTTTATCGATGCAGGCGGGCGTCGTGCGCGGACATTTCCGCGGCGGCAGAATGGACGAAGTGTCGTATTTAGTCGATGGCGTACAGGTCGATGAAAATTTCGGAGGCGGCGGCAGATCGGTCGATCTGGAAGTCGAAGCAATTGAAGACCTTGAAGTCATTACCGGAACCTTCAACTCCGAATACGGAAAAGCCATGAGCGGAATCGTCAATGCCGTGACTAAGGTCGGCAGTAACCAATTTCACGGCTCGATCTCCGGAGCGCTGGGAAATTATTATACGTCTCATTCGGATATTTTTATCGGACTGAAAGCCGGCGATGTTGCCCGGAATCAGGATTACAAGTTCACGCTAAGCGGCCCGATCATTAAAAATAGGGGTTTCTTTTTTGCCAATTACCGGTATCAGGACAACAAGAATCATTTAAATGGCATCCGCAGGTTTCGGGTCTCGGATTTTAGCTATTTCGCTTCCGACGATTCTGCGCAATGGTACTCGGAGCACACAGGCGACGGCAGTTATGTGGCGATGAATCGCAGTCTGAACAAGTCATTCGTCGGAAAAATCACCTTGAATTTGGTTAAAAATTTCAGACTCAATTTCATGTACACGAACAACAACGACGAATGGCACAACTACGATCACCAGTTTAAATATAATCCGGATGGAATGGCGGCTGATTACCGGAATTCAAACCTGTACGCTCTGAATATCAATCACATGCTGAATAGATCGCTGTTTTATGAATTCAAATTGTCGGCGATCGACAACACGTACGGACACTATGTTTATAAAAATCCATACAGCGCCGGATATGTTCATGAAGGTTATAGCATGATTGACGGACCGGGTTTTTGGACCGGCGGCAACCAGAAATCGTACACTAAGCGTGTTATGAAGGATCTCAGCATGAAATTTGACCTGACCTGGCAGGCAACCAATCGACACGGCTTCAAAACCGGTTTTGAAATGACCGATTACAGCATTGACAATCAGGAATATTCCATCCGTAACATCTATGAGGGAACGCCGGAAAGTGACTTGTTTGAACTTGTCGTTGAAGGTGATAGGATGAAATTGAAATTCCTGAATTACGAGCCGTCGCTTCAACCTGATTCCTCTGAATATGCCGATGTGTATCTCGTGAAACCAATCGAATATTCCGCCTACCTGCAGGACAAGATGGAATTCGACGATATGGTCATCAATCTTGGCGTAAGGTACGATTATTTCAATCCGAAAACGGTTTATCCGACGCAGTTGCGGAATCCGGCGAATCAACTCGACTTTCCGAACAATCCTGAAAAAATTTCAACCTATCCGGACACCGACCCGAAGACCCAGATCAGTCCGAGACTCGGGCTTTCGTATCAGCTCGGCAAAGCGGCAATCCTGCACTTCAGTTATGGGCATTTTTTCCAGATGCCGCCGATGTATGCAATGTACTCGAACCACGCATTTACTATTTCCCCGACCGATTATCAAACCGTCAACGGGAATGCCCGCGTCAAGGCGGAAAAGACGGTAAGTTATGAGGTTGGCTTGTGGCAGGAAGTAGCGACGGGACTGAACGTGGACGTTGCGCTTTTCTATCGGGATATTTACGACCTGCTTAGCACAAAAATCATCAGTACGTATAACCAGATCGAGTATGGACTTTATACCAACAAGGATTACGGCAATGCACGTGGATTGGAACTGAAGATTGATTTTTCGAGAGGAGACGTGATGTTCAACATGAACTATACACTCCAGTACACGCGCGGAAACGCCGACAATCCGACGCAGACATTTACGCGCGCCGGGAACTCCATGGATCCGATCAACCGGCTGATTCCAATGAGCTGGGACCAGCGCCATACATTTAATGCAACGGTTGGTTATAACACGCGAGTTTACGGAGCCACCATGACTGGTTACTATAACTCCGGCACACCTTATACGTGGCAACCAATCGCGGAGAGCGCATTACAGCGCGTCAATTTGTTTCCGAACAATGCCTGGCAACCTGCTATCTTCAGTTTTGATTTAAACGGCTATTACAACATCCGGATAACGAAACATGTCAACGCCCAACTGACGCTAACCGTCTATAATCTTTTGGATAGGTTGAACGCCGCGTATGTTAATGCGCAGACTGGTATGCCATACACCGCTATTGTTCGTGCAAACGATATCGCCAGCCACCGAAGCGATTTCAACGATTACTATGACCGGATTCATAACCCATCCATGTACACCACGCCGCGGATTCTGAAACTCGGTTTGGGGATCAATTTTTAACATGCAGGATTTACCGATTGCAATTAATAGATCGAAGCGTTCCAAAGGAGGCTTTTCTGATATGAAGATGAAAGCGACATATTTTTTTCTGACTTTACTGATGATTTTTTCCTTCGTTCCACTGCTTTTCGGACAGAGCAAGATGTATGATGGACCGGACGATCCTGCCGGCGACGTCGCCGCTATTCGCGAAGGTTACATGATAGGCAACCGCGTTTTCCTTTACTTCCAAAATACGACGATGCTTTCGGACTGGCCAAAGGTCGAAGTCTCCAAATGGCCGAACACGTACGAAGGAACGAAAATGTTGGACGGGATTGCTTTGCTCGTCGGTGCGCTGGTCTTTTTAAAAAATGACTCTTTCCCGGTGACCGATCCGATGGAAATTTTATACTTGAACGCTAAAAAGGAACTTGATACGCTCTTTTATTTACAGACGTATTACCGGGAAGAGATGGATATGGACCCGCTGGGACTGATCAAATGGGGACTCTACCCGGTCTTCGGCTATTTCAATGAGAACAACGAATATCCCGCAATGAGCAATCTTCCCCAATCGTGGCCTCCGCTCGGCTGGCCTGCGCGAGGTGATATGCTGATATGGCCCGGCGAGTGGAATGGCAGATTCGGACGCGGTGTCATCTATGCGGATATGGAAACCTACTTCGTCGCCAACGACGCGCAGGATTTGGAATATCTCGGACCCGAAGACATCGTTCGCTACTATCCACGTCCCGGAAAAAAGATCGGCGACAAACGTCCTGATGTCACGATTCAAAAAGGAAAACCGTGGGGCGGAATCGGCATTCGCGTCGAACAACGCGGTTTCCAGTGGAACAATCCGCAGGCACGCGACGCGCTTTTCTGGGAATATGTCATTGCCAACATTTCCGACTACGATTTGAAAGACGTGGCATTCGGGTATTGGGTCGATAACGCCATCGGCAATGACGGTGTCGACGAACTCGGATATTTCGACCGTAAACTCGATATGGCCTATTCGTGGGACATCGACGGCATCGGGCAGGGCGGCCTCCCGACCGGAATCATGGGCTTTGCCTATCTCGAAAGTCCCGGCCTGGCATACGACGAGATCGACAACGACGAAGACGGTTTGACCGACGAAAAGCGAGACAACACCGCTTCATCAAAAGTTGATCCGTACTACGGAATTACGAATCTGACGAATTTTCTTGATTTCTACCATTTGGAGGAATCTGATCTGACCGAACACTGGGACGCCGATGAAGACGGCGATTGGCAAGACGGCGAAGACCTGAACGGCGACGGCGTTTATCAACTCGGTGAAAATGCTGGCGATGATGTCGGTCTCGACGGCGTCGGTCCCGGCGAATTGAACTACACCGCGCCTGACGAAGGCGAATGCAACCACCGACCGGATTTCGAGGAAGGCGTTGGGTGCGAGCCGAACTTTGCCCGCACGGACGTAAGTGAATCCGATATGGTCGGTCTTACCTCCTTCATGTTGTTTCCGATTCAGCCGCATACGCCGCCGTATAAGAAATGGTTCCGCAACGATAAATCGATGTGGCAACTTATCAGTTCTGACACGCTGATCGAATATCTTGGCTCGATTTCTAATCTGGTAGAGACATTCGCGTCGGGGCCGTTCCCGCTTTATCGGGGTAGGACCGAACGTATCTCGATGGCGGAAATGCACTCATTCGACCCGCTGGAAGGTCTCAATTCTGATCAACACACGGCACTGGCGCTTTTCGAACTGAAAAAAATCGTGCAGGTTATTTACGAGAAAGACTACCGGTTTGCGCAACCACCGAAGATGCCGACACTTTCCGCCACGCCCGGCGACGGCGTCGTGATCCTGACGTGGGATGACATGGCTGATACCAAAACCCGCGATCCGTTTCTTGAAAATGTCAACGACTTTGAAGGCTATAAACTCTTCCGCGCGACGGATAAGAAAATGTCCGACGCCGAAGTCATTACCGATGGATACGGAACGCCGATGTTCAAGAAGCCAATTTTCCAATGCGACTTAGCCGACAATATATCCGGCTTTACAAACTTCGGGCTAGTAAATGGCATGGGCTATTATCTTGGAAACGAAACCGGCATTCAGCACTATTTTATCGATAAAAATGTTCAAAATGGGCGAACCTATTATTATGGAATTGTCGCCTATGATTACGGGGCGCCTGACATTGGTCCCGGCATTGCTCCGTCTGAAAACAACATGATCATCGAACTCGACGAGGCGGAAGAGATTCGGACGATCAGCAAAAACGTCCAGGTTGCCACACCGCATCAGATGGCGGCTGGTTATGTGCCGGAAGAGATCGAAATGTTCGACAATTCTGGCATTCTCGGACAGGGAACCCTATCGCCAGAAATTCTGGCGAAGAAAGACCTGCAGGCAAATCATGTCTATGGCGTCACATTCGAGATTGACACCATCGGATCGGCAATTGCTGATTATCCCCATGGAGTCAATTATACCAACGATGGCTTCCGAATTTATGATCTGACAGATACTGAATTAGTTTACATCGAAAATCCAGAGAACATGCATGGCAATAGCATTTTCTATGACGATTTGTTGGCTGTCAATTATTTGGACAATCAGCATACGGTTTCTTCCGATGTATTTGAAGGCCTGCGTATCAATTTGAAACTCCCAAACATGTTTCCAGCGCCGGATTATAACAACACCGGTTGGGTCGTCGGCAGTAAACCGATTCTGGTCACGCGGAGCAAACGCGAGTCTCTTTTCTTTCCATGGGATTACGACATTGTGTTTTCTAACCAAACGGTTTATACCGGTCGAAATGTTCCGAAACCCGGTATCCGCGATGATGCCGACGTACGGATTTCGCCGATAAGTCTCCTTTACACAACGCTGGGTTTCAATTTTTATGTCGTGAATAAATCCTTTCGCGATTCGACCGGCGCACTTGAAAAGATGGATCTGGTTGGTTATGATTCCGATAAAAACGGAAAATTTGAGATCTACAAAGATAAGGTGCTTGTCGGACCGGTGACAAATTCGGGGAAATGGGCAGGAACGCTTTGTTCGATCTCGTTTCCCGACAGCCTGCAGTTGCCCGCTGACGGCGATGTCTATCGAATGACAAATATTCGTCCTTATTGGATCACTGATACCTTGAAATTCACGATCAAAAGCACGAGTGATCTCGACAAGGAAGCGCTGAAATATACGATGAGCAAGATTCAGGTCGTTCCCAATCCATACGTTGGCACGAACGCGATGGAGCCGTCGGTCGCGAATTGGTACCTGAATCAACGTCGTAAACTGATGTTTACGCATTTACCAGCGCTATGTACAATTAAAATATTCACGGTCAGCGGAGTGTTAGTCGATGTTATCAACGTGAATAACGATGCGGACAATGGAATTGTGCACTGGGATATGTTGACGAAAGAGAACCTGGAAATCGCCGCAGGCATGTATCTGTATCACATTAAATCAAAAGCGACGGGTGACGAAAAGGTTGGCAAATTTGCGGTCATTAAATAGATGAAAGCGGATTTGAAAAGGGAAAAGAGATGAATAAAATAAATCGTACGATGTTCATTTTGCTGGTGATTTTATTGACGATCAATTGTCAGTTAGGGTTAGCTCAGCGTCCGTATCGAACGGGAACGACAACGGCGAACTTCCTGGAAATCGGTATAGGAAGCGACGGCGCAGCGATGGGCGATGCTTTTGTCAGTATGGGCGGGAATTTATCGTCGTTGTATTGGAATCCGGCTGGACTGGCGTTCCTGAAGCAAAACGAAGTCATGTTCGGCTACCAGCCGTGGGTCGTGGACATCAATTCCACTTATGCCGCTGGCGCGATTCTATTGCCACCGTACGGCAACCTCGCGTTAGGATTTTTCAACGTCAACTACGGCGATATGAAAGTCACGACATTGGATATGCAGGACGGCACCGGTGAGATATTTACGGCGAACGAATATGCGTTTACGTTTTCTTATTCGCGCAAACTGGCGCAGTGGTTTTCGTTTGGCGTGTCGGGAAAATATATCAGTTCCCAAATCTGGCACACAAAGGCTAACGCGGCGGCGCTCGACCTTGGCGTCATTGTCAACACGCATTTCTTTGCGCCTTCCGGATCGAAAGAAAACGGTATGAAGATCGGCATGAGCATTTCCAACTACGGAACGAAAATGCGCTACGACGGTATGGATTTGTTGCAACTTATCGACATTGAGCCGGATGAGGCGGGAAATTATAGCGCCGTCCCGGGGCAGTTCAAAACACACGAATGGGAATTGCCGCTGATCTTTCGCATCGGCGTTTCCGTGAATCCGATCCTGACCCAAAATCATCGTTTGACGCTCGCGGTGGATGCGCTTCATCCGAACAACAATTCGGAATCGTTAAATTTCGGCGTGCAATATGAACTCCGCCTGCCTGGCACCGGTAGTTTCTTCCTTCGCGGCGGCTATCGCGGGCTATTCCTGAACGACAGCGACTACGGGTTGACGTACGGCGGCGGCATCACGCTCAGATTTATGAACAATTACGCCATCCGAACCGACTACGCTTTCAGGATGATAGGCGTTTTAGGGAACACAAACTCTTATACCATTGGCGTTCTTTTTTAAGCCGGGATCCTGTTATTTCTCGGGAATTCTGTGGCGTTTTTCCGGAAAACGCGGATGTGGATAATCGTCAGAAAAATGAACGGGAAATGCGCCTGTTTCCATAGATTATACCGTGGTTATTCAATGAAGAGCGCCGCGGAGAGATTATGCTGAAAGTCCTTTTGAACCGATACAAACCATTTCTACCTGTTATTCTTGCCGTTCTGCTCGGCCAATTCAGTTGCGCGAAAAAAAGCGTTCTGCCGGAATCCGAACCGCTGGCGATCGTCGGCGACCGTGTTGTCACGGTCGATGAATTTGTCCGGCGTGCCGAATATACGATTCGCCCACCGTATTGCCGGGGCGACAATTACATTCACAAGAAAATCATCCTCAACAGCCTGATCGCCGAAAAGTTGTTTGCTCTCGAAGCGGACACGACGAATGAACTCTGCCGCAATCCGGAGTTTCAGCGCTACATTCAGGGTCGGCGGGAGCAGGCGATGCGCCAAACGCTTTTCTATCAAATTGGTTACCAAAAGACAAAGGTTACGGAAAAGGATGTTCGCCAATATTATCGCAATGCAGGCAGAAAGTACCGCGTTCGGTTCGTCACATTTAACGATCGACAATCCGCAATTGTCGCCGTGAAAAAATTCAAAAACAATTCCGCCGGGATGGGAAGTCTGTCCCAACTGACAGAAGTCGGAAAAAGTCCCGGCTCGCGCGAGATTTCATTTTCCGATGAATCGGAACCGGCGATTCATGAGGCGCTTTTCGCCAAATCGCTGAAAAAGAATCAGATCATCGGGCCGATTCAAACGGAAGATAAACGATTCCTCGTGATTCAGGTTGACGGCTGGACGGACAGAGTCGTCATCACAGATACCGAAATCCAAAAGCGATGGAACGACGTCAAAGGTCGGGTGACGGAAAACCGGGCGCAGTCTCGATTTGTCACTCATGTCCGGAAACTGATGAGCGGGAAGCAGATTGTGTTTGAAGAGACGACACTGATGCGACTTTCCACGCTTCTGTCGCCGATGTATCTGAAAGACATGGAAGAGAAAAAGGAAGAGTTATCGTCGGCGCTCTGGCGGCGGGAAGTCGAAGAAAAACAGAATGTCGGAATCGCCGCGGAAATGGAGCGCCTGCGAAGTCAGCCGTTTTTCACTATTGACGGGAAGACGTGGACCGTCGAGGAATTTGAAACGGCGCTGGAATCGCATCCGCTGGTTTTCCGAAAGCGCAAATTCGACAAAAAAGAGTTTCCGAAGCAATTCCAGTTAGCCATTGTGGATCTCATTCGCGATAGTTATGTCACCGCCGATGCTTACCGTCGCAGATTGGACAAGGAACCAAGCGTCTGCCGGTATGAGGAAATGTGGCGCGATAATCTCATCTCGCTTTACGAAAAACAACGCTATCTGGAAAAATCTCACGCTGAAAATATCTCCGCAAAAGATTATCAGCCGATCATTGATCGATACTTAAATCCGTACGTAGATTCGCTTCAGGCAAAATATTCTGACCGAATTCGTATCGACATGGATGCATTTGAGAAAATTCGGCTTTCGCGGATCGACGTCGTTGCCTATCAGAAAAACGTGCCGTATCCGATTCTCGTTCCGCACTTTCCGCTCGTCACGACGGATGTTAAACTGAACTACGGACAAAAAATGAATCCGCAAGAATAATGGAACTCGTTGCACAGGAAAATTGATGAAAATTTTATGAAAAACTTATATCGAAAATTGTTTTTAGCACTCATCTGTCTTTGCCTTCCGCTTTTGGCCAAAACCTACAAAGGCGCCGAGTTCCGAACAAAAGCCGCTTACACTTACGGACGGTTTGAAGTTCGGTATAAGGCGACCAAAGGCGGCGGTCAGACGGCGACCTTTTTCACGTATCATGAATTGGAGATCGGAATTAACGACTGGAACGAGATTGATATAGAGATTCTCGGGCGCTATCACGACGACGTTCAGTTCAACACGATCACACCCGGTCAAACCAATCATGTCCGCCATCAATATGTGCCGTTTGATCCGGCGACGGATTTTCATACTTACGCCTTTGAATGGACGCCGACCTACGTCGCCTGGTTTATCGACGATGCCGAGGTCTATCGACAGACCGGCGCGCACATTGCCACACTGAATAAGCCGCAGAAGATCATGATGAATATCTGGGTTTCGGACGCTTCAACATGGGTAGGCGAATTCAATCCGAAAGTCCTGCCGCTGTTCGCTTATTACGATTGGGTCAGTTATGCCTCTTACACGCCGGGAACGGGAACCGTCGGAACCAGCAATAATTTTTCACTTGATTGGAAAGACGATTTTCTGACGTGGGATCAAAACCGATGGTTGAAGGCGACGCACACGTTCAGCGGCAATATGGTCGATTTTATGGCGGAAAACGTCACTTTTCAAGACGGGAAAATGATTCTTTGTCTGACCGACGAGACGAACATCGGCTACGCCGATCATCAGGCGCCGTTCGTCGAATGGGCGCGCTATGTCGATGATATGGTGAGCGTCCGATTTTCGGAAGAAGTCGAGCAGACGAGCGCCGAGAAGAAAGCCAATTATTTCATTTCCAATGTCCTGATCGAGAACGCAGAGCTTTCAGCGGATAAGCGGACGATTCGACTGACGGTGGATAGTTATGACTCGACGCAATCCAATACGCTATATGTTCTGGGCGTCAAAGACAGATCGTCTTCTGCTAACTCGCTGATCGGTCAGTCAGCGCCGATTCAGAATCCGCCGTTTTGGACGTTTCCGATCAAAGTCAACGTCGGCGGAACCGCGACCGGCGCCTACATTGCCGACCAGAAATGGTTGGAATCAGCTAATTACGGATACGACGGCGGGCAGACGGGCAATTTTCCCGGGCAGGCGATCGACGGAACGGACGACGATGAGGTTTTTCGGACGGAATGCTGGGAACTCGTGAAGTATCAACTGCGTCTTCCGAACGGAAAATACAAAGTGACGCTATTGATGGCGGAAAATTACTTCGAAGAGCCGAACAAACGCGTCTTCGACATCAATATCGAGGGAAAATACGTCGTGCGAAATTTGGATATTTTCAAAAGCGTTGGGATTCACCGCGCTTATTCGTTGACAATCGACGAAGTGACGGTATCGGATCGGATGCTGGACGTGCATTTCGGTGCCATTGCAGACGTTCCGATTTTAAACGGTATCATCATCGAGCAGGTTATGTCCGGAATCGGGAATGGTTCGTCGGGATCGCCGAAGTCCTTTCGGCTTGGACAGAATTATCCGAATCCGTTCAATCAGGCGACGATGATTTTGTATGAGATTGCGGAAACCGCCGATGTATCGCTTCGTGTGTTCGATTTGCTCGGTGGGGAAGTAGATTCGTGGATTAATCACGCTCAATCGGCGGGTGCTTATACCGTTTCCTGGGCGCCGACCGTTTCCAGCGGCATCTACTTTTGCCAACTCGAAGCCGTGACCGCTGCTGAAAAATTCCGGTCAGTTCGCAAAATGGTTTTAATCAAATAGGGAGTTAATATGAAAAATTCACGTCGGATACAGGTCGTTTGTTTAATTTTATTGACGGTCATTTCAGCGTCGGCTCAACGAATCGCTCTCAATCCCGAGATTGAAAAGAAGATCGACAAATTATTGAGTCAGATGACACTTGAAGAAAAACTTGGACAAATGACGCAGTTCAGCGGGACGAATCCTGCTTACGAGGGTATGATTCGTGAAGGGAAAATCGGCTCGCTGTTAAATATCCGCGGCGCAAAGGAAGTCAATCGCCTCCAGCGCATTGCCGTCAAAGAATCGCGTCTCGGCATTCCGCTGATTCTCGGCAACGATGTGATTCACGGCTATCGGACAATCTATCCGATTCCGCTTGCCTGCGCGGCAAGTTGGGACACGGCATTGGTGCGGCAAGCGGCGGCAGTCGCGGCTGAGGAAGCGCGGGCAGAAGGGACGCACTGGACGTTTGCGCCGATGGTTGACATAGCGCGCGACGCGCGATGGGGACGAATTGCCGAAGGCGCCGGAGAAGACCCGTTTCTCGGATCGGCAATTGCGAAAGCTTTAGTGACTGGATTTCAGGGCAAAACACTTGCCGGACAATCGTCTGTTCTCGCCTGCGCGAAACATTTTGTCGGATACGGCGCCGCCGAAGGCGGGCGTGATTATAATACGACTGATATGTCCGAGCGAACTTTGCGCGAAATCTATTTGCCGCCATTCAAATCAGCCGTTTATGCCGGAGCGGGTTCGCTGATGAGCGCCTTCAATGACCTTAGCGGAATTCCCGCTTCCGCAAATCATTTTACGTTGGCAGACGTTCTGAAAAACGAGTGGCAATTTAACGGATTTGTCGTTAGTGACTGGAACTCGATTGGCGAGTTGGTCGCTCACGGCATCGCATCCAACACTATTGAGGCGGGCGTCGCCGCATTGAAGGCGGGCGTTGATATGGATATGGAAGGACGAGCTTATTCAGATGGTTTGGCGATGCTGATAAAACAAGGGGAAATTCCGATGTCCTTCGTTGACGACGCAGTTCGACGGATTTTGCGGATGAAATTCGAACTGGGATTGTTTGACCAACCTTATACCGATGAAACCTTAGCAAAAAGCGTCATTCTTTCGCCTGAAAATTTAAAAATTGCGAGAAACCTTGCCGTGGAGTCATTTGTGCTGTTGAAAAACGATCGCGACCTGTTGCCGCTCGCGAAGAATCTCAAAACATTGGCAGTGATCGGCGCGTTGGCTGATGATCAAGATGCGCTTCTCGGCACATGGGAATGCGAAGGAAAAGCCGCCGACGTGGTTTCCATTCTTCAGGGGATTCGTTCCGCTGTTGGAAAAACGACGAAAGTTCTTTATGAACAGGGTTGTCCGGTCGTCAATGAAAATCGTTCCGGTTTTGCTTCAGCCATAGCCGCGGCAAAAAATGCGGACGCCGTAATTATCGTATTGGGTGAAAGTCGAAACATGAGCGGCGAGGCGGCTTCGCGTGCCGAATTGAATTTGCCGGGTGTACAGGAAGAACTGGTGAAAGAAATTATTGCTGTTGGGAAACCGGTTGTCGTTGTTCTGATTGCCGGGCGTCCGCTGACGATTCCATGGTTGGCGGAAAATGCGCAGGCGATTTTGATGGGCTGGGCGCCAGGAATTCAGGGCGGAAACGCTGTGGCTGATGTCCTTTTTGGCGATGCGAATCCCGGTGGAAAACTGCCGGTCACTTTCCCGCGCTCCGTCGGGCAAATTCCCATTTATTATAACCATAAAAACACCGGCAAGCCGGCGAATGCGTTTAATAAGTTCTCATCAAAATATATTGATGAAAAATCCACGCCATTGTTTCCATTCGGATTTGGGCTCAGTTATACGACATTTAAGTATTCCGGTTTGAAAGTAATCGCCGATCGGCTTACGTCGAATGATACGCTGAAAGTTCGCGTGAATTTGATGAACTCAGGCAAACGAAAAGGCGCTGAAGTCGCACAACTTTATATTCGCGATCTCGTCGCCAACGTTACGCGTCCGGTCAAAGAACTCAAGGGATTCCGGCGCGTGGAATTACAGCCGGGCGAAGAGAAAACGATCGAATTTGCCGTTCCCGTCGCCGAACTGGGATTTTACGATTCTGCGATGAAATATATTGTCGAGCCGGGAAAATTTGAAGTCATGGTTGGCGGGAACTCGGATGAACTCCTCATGGCAAATTTCGAGGTGATTTCTTCGGAGAATAAGTAGATGAATTCATTTCGGCGAATTCTTTGGCTCGGCGGGGCGTGCTTCCTGTTCGGATTCTTTTTGAAATGTCCCGACGGCGCGACGAAACCGCGCGGCGAGTCGGATACGATCGTCGTTCCAGACGGCTGGGAACTCGTCTGGCATGACGAATTCAACGGTGCTGAGGTCGATACGGCCAAATGGACGATCGTACAACGTGAAAACAGCTGGAATAACGAACTCCAGTATTATATACCGGAGGAAGTTTATATTGAAAATGGCTGTCTCCGCCTGCGCAGTCAAAAACGAACGTTCGGCAGTAAGAATTACACATCCGGATTGGTTTACACGCAAAACAAGTTTTATTTCAAGTACGGTCGATTTGAAATTCGGGCGAAATTGCCGTACGGCAAAGGAATGTGGCCGGCGCACTGGATGTTGCCGAACGACGGTGATTGGCCGCCAGAGATCGACATCATGGAGTATATCGGTGATATTCGCAACGTCATTTACATGACGAATCATTATACCGAAAACGATCAGCGCCGATCGAGCGGTGGGAACTACGTGTCGAATTTCGACTTTTCGGCGGATTTCCACATTTATACTGTTGAGTGGGAAGCCGACTCGATTCGCTGGTACATCGACGACGTTCGGCGCTTCGTTTCGACGAAAGGCGTGCCGCAGGAATATTTTTACATTATTTTGAATACGGCGGTCGGTGGCGATTGGCCCGGCTCGCCCGATGCGACGACTGTTTTTCCGCAATACCACGACATCGACTATGTTCGCGTTTTTCAGAGAAAAAGATGATGAATGGAATAATAAAGGACAAACACAGGCAGCGATTGGCGTTCATTCTGACCTGGGTTCTAATCGGTTTCATAATGGACTGTCAGGATAAATCGCCAACGAAGCACGAAGAGGAAATCGTCTATTTGAATCCAAAATGTTCAGTCGAAGAGCGGACCGAGGATTTGCTCGCGCGCATGACACTTGCCGAGAAAATCGGACAGATGGCGCAGGCGGAACGCGGCGCGATTCAGCCGGAAAGCGACATCCGGGATTATGGAATTGGTTCGATTTTGAGCGGCGGCGGCTCATCGCCGAGTCCGAATACGCCGGATGCCTGGGCGGATATGGTTGACCGTTTTCAACTCTACGCGTGCTCGACGCGATTGAAAATTCCCATGCTGTACGGAATCGATGCGGTTCACGGCAACAACAATATTTATGGTGCGGTCATATTTCCGCACAACATCGGCATGGGTTGCACGCGCAATCCCCAGCTCGTTCGCTCCGCCGCGGAGGCGACGGCGGAAGAGGTTTCAGGCGTCGGGATTCGCTGGACGTTTGCGCCATGCATCGCCACTGTTCGTGATGAACGTTGGGGCAGAACGTATGAAGGCTTTTCGGAGACGCCGGAGCTGACCCAGCTAATGGCGTCCGCGGCGGTTTTAGGCTTTCAGGGTGATGAACTCAGTCCGCCACCATCGGTTCTTGCCTGCGCCAAGCATTTCCTCGGCGACGGCGGAACGCAGAACGGACACGATCAGGGAAATACGGTCGTTGATGAATCGGGTTTGCGGCGGCTGTTTCTGCCGGGTTACATTTCCGCCATCTCCGCCGACGTCGGCTCGATCATGGTTTCCTTCAGCAGTTGGAATGGCGTTAAAATGCACGGCAACTCCTATCTACTGACGACGGTTCTGAAGGACGAATTGGGATTTAACGGTTTTTTGGTCTCGGATTGGGGCGGAATCGATCAACTGTCCGGTGACTTTGCCAGCGACATCGAAACATCCGTCAACGCCGGGTTAGATATGATCATGATTCCCAACCGATACAAGGAGTTTATTGCAACGACGACCGAATTAGTCAGTCAGAGCAGAATTTCGCAAGAGCGTATCGATGACGCGGTTCGGCGAATTCTGAGAGCCAAATTCCGACTGGGACTTTTTGAGTATCCGTTCGCCGAGCGAGGTTTGACGGCGACAATCGGATCGCAGGCGCATCGGGATATCGCCCGGAGAGCCGTGCGGCAGTCGTTAGTCTTGCTCAAGAACGAAAATCACGTTCTGCCAGTTTCCGAGAATGTGAAAAGAATCCACGTTGCGGGAAAAAACGCCGACAATTTAGGAAATCAATGCGGCGGCTGGACGATTTCATGGCAGGGAATGTCTGGAAATATCACAGTCGGTACGACGATTTTGGAAGGCATTCGTCGGCGGGCTGGAAATGACATTCAGGTTACATATAATGATAACGGATTAGGCGCGGAAGGTGCGGACATTGCCATCGCTGTCATCGGCGAAACGCCGTATGCGGAGGGCGTGGGCGACCGAACCGACCTGATGCTTTCGCAGGAGGACATTTCGACTGTCCTCAATCTGAAATCGACTGGCGTCCCGACGGTTGTGATTTTGGTTTCCGGCAGACCGATGATTTTGGAAAATGTTGAACTCGCCGGTGACGCGATTCTCGCCGCGTGGTTGCCGGGAACGGAATGCGACGGAGTGGCGGACGTATTGTTTGGCGATTACACACCGGTTGGAAAATTGTCATGTTCTTGGCCAAAAAGCATGTCGCAGGTTCCGATTAATTACGGGGATGCACCGTACGAGCCGCTGTTTGAATATGGTTTTGGATTAACCTACTGAGGCGGAAGTAAAGACGGAAAGAAGAGCCCGAATCGTGCAAAACCAAAACATTGTAATACGAATTCTCATCATTACAGCGGTGTTGGCGCTCATCAGTGGGAGTCTTTTGGCGCAGAATTTCTCCGGCGGATTTGGATTCTTTTTTCCCGTGGGTGACACAACCACGCAGAATGTGTCTCGTTTATGGATGGACACGTTCGAGACATTTCCAATATTTATATTCAACTCCAAAACCGATTTTTTGATGAAATGGTGGGTTATCTGAAAAATACACTCGGCGTCCGCGTACCAATCGTCGGAACGAACTGGAATGTTGGCGCGTCTGGCGAATCGCTTTCCGCCGGAATTTACGTGATTCAAATGAAAGCGGGTGACTTCCGGCAAAACCGGAAATGCCTCCTGTTGAAATAAAAGAAAGTGGTATTATGAAAAGACTATTAATCGTCTTGGGGATGTTAGTTTTAATTACCGTCGAGAGTGGGATGGGATTTTATCACACTTCTGGCAAGAACATTGTCGATACGAACGGAAACGCTGTTTTATTGAAAGGGTACGGACTCGGAGGGTGGCTCGTTCCGGAAGGCTACATGCTTCATTTTCCGGGATTCGGCTCGCCGACTTCTATTCGGGATCAGATCGTCGACGTCATCGGCGAAAGCGCCGCTACCGAGTTTTTCCAACTGTATCGGCAGAATTATGTGACGGAGAAAGACATCGCGCGCATCGCCGGTTGGGGATTCAATTCGATTCGCCTACCGCTTCATTATGAATTCTTCTCGCCGAAAGACCAATCGGGTGTTTTTATCGAGACCGGCTTCATGTTCATTGACAGTTTACTCAATTGGTGCAAACGAAACGGAATGGTCGTTATTCTGGACATGCACTGCGCGCCGGGCGGTCAGAATTCCGGAAACATCAGCGACAGTGACGGCGAAGCCAAACTCTGGACGGTGCCTGCTAACCAAACCCGCCTCGTCGAAATCTGGAAAAAAATCGCCGAGCGATATTTAAATGAGGAAGCCATCGTCGGCTATGATTTACTGAATGAGCCGGTGATGCCGAGCGGCTACACGAACTCGGACTTACGAAACCTGTATATCCGCCTCCGAAATGCGATTCGCGAAGTCGATAACAACCACATCCTGTTCATCGAAGGCAATATGTACGCGACGGACTTCACGTTGTTGACGCCGCGGTTCGACGTCAATATGGTTTACAGTTTTCATAAATACTGGAACGAGACGACCATCGGTGCGATTCAAGGTTATCTCAATATCCGTGACAATCAAAACATCCCGCTCTGGATGGGCGAATCGGGCGAAAATTCCAATCCGTGGTTTTATGCGGCGACTCAGCAATTCAACGCGCTGAACCTGAGTTGGTGCTGGTGGGCGCATAAGAAATTTGAATCGACGTCCAGCCCGCTTTCTGCCAAATTGCCGACGAACTTCCAGCAATTGGTCGATTACTGGAACGGTCAGGGCACCAAACCATCCGCCGCGTTTGCGAAAGCGATTTTGATGGAAATGGCGGGGAATCTGACGATTGACAAATGCCGGTATCAGCCCGACGTCGTCGCCTCTTTAATAGATGTTGAATTCGGCTCAAAGGTCAAACCGTTCAAATCGCACACAGCACCGGGTATTATCTCTGCCGTCGATTATGATTTCGGAACACAGGGCGTTGCCTATTTCGACAACGATTACCAAAACACGGGCTGGGCTAATTTCCAGCAGTGGAACAGTGGCGACTCATATCGTAACGACGGCGTGGACATCGAACCGAAGTCAGGGAGTTCCGGCGAATACATCATCGGCTGGATCAACACCGGCGAGTGGCTGATTTATACGACGAACGTGCTTTACGACGGCAACTACAAATTTGCCTTTCGCGTCTCCAGCCCGAATAACGGAACGAAATTGAGATTGCAGGTCGATAATCAAAACCTGACGGGCGACCTCTCCGTTCCAAATACAGGTGGCTGGCAGAATTGGCAGGACATTCAGACGATCGCATTACCGCTGTCGGAGGGGTTACATCAACTTAAAATAGAAGTCGTCACCGGCGGATTCAACTTCTCGCAACTCCAGATTAATCCAACCCAGAACGGCGTATTCGAGAAAATTACCGAACAAATATTCATTGGCAGAAATTATCCGAATCCGTTCAACGATTCGACGATCATTCCTATTTTTATCGGCGCGAGAAGCCATATCGACCTGAAAGTGTTTGATTTACGGGGGCAATTGGTCAAAACGCTTGTCGATGAGATTTGTCCGCCGGGACATTACCGGTTTGCGTGGAATGGACAGGACGAGAGCGGCCGCACCGTCGGTTCCGGTGTTTTCGTATATCGACTGTACATTGCAGGTAAGGAGCGCTCGTGGATGGTGTCGCTCATAAAATAAAGCGTGACGATGGTTTGGTGAAACCGGTTAAGGCATCTGAATCAGCGCATTTAACAGCGGTTGTCGCCAGGTTCCCACACTGACGTCATATGCACCGAAACCGGAACAGAATTCCCAATATGCCCAGCTGAATTCCCTCTGCTGGCATTGATTCACGATGTAACCGGTCCATGCCGCCCGCGATGTCATATCCGCTTTGCTGTAAGCGCCAAACTCGCCGATAAAAATTGGACGATGATGAGCATCAGCCCAGGCTTTTATCTGGTCGAAATCTTCCTCGATGTCGTGCTTTTCAGCGGTCGTTGCCATCCATGTCGTTCCAAGCCATGCATCACTGTCGGCGACCCATTCCGCCCCTTGATGCGTAAAAGTAAACGGTTCGTAATAATGGACGGTGACAATCAGGTTTGTGTCTATTTCCGGCAGGGATAGTTTGCTCAGTGCGGCGAGTCCGCCCCATTCTGCCGTGCCGACAATAACAATCCGGCGCGGATTCGATTCCCGAATGACGGCTAACGCTTCGGACAAATACTGATTCCAGAGCGAAGCCGTCAATTGATCATGTGGCTCATTCAGGATTTCAAAAACGAGACGATTGGGAGTGTCTTTGAATTGCGCGCCGATTTGTCGCCAAAGCGCCAGAAATCGTGCTTTTTGAGCGGTAGGCGACTGGAAAATTTCGTCGTAATGGTGAATGTTAATGACAACCGCAAGGTCTTCGTCGAGAGCGCAATTGACGAGGTGCGCGACCCGGTTCAGGAAAACTGGATGAATCGTGTACGGAGTGTCAACCACCGCATGAGCCGACCAGCGGATTGGAATACGCACGGCTTTGAATCCAGCCGACCGGATCGTGGTAAAATATCTATCCTGAATCGTGACGCCCCACTCGCCTTCGTCGGGCGCTTCCAGCGCATTTCCCATATTGATTCCGGGAAAGAGGAGACGATTGATTGTATAAGCGGTCATCGTGTCAATGTCGTTCTCGGTTTTGGTGTTTGAGTCTGGTGCGCAGTCCATTGAAATGAGTGCTACCAAAAGCATCAACGCCATGATTCCGGCGCGAACGCTGATCCATGAACGTATGGTTCCCGGCAAAATAGTTTTAATTCCCTTTCTCAGATGCCTTACCCTGATTGACCTCTACCAGAAAAGTATGTACAGAACGGCCAGAATTCCGCAAATCCCGATCGCACCGGCATTGAAAATCGCGTCGGTGGCAAACAATTTCCGGCTGATCTTGATCGCTTTCGGATCGTCGCCTTTTTTCTCGATCAGCGTGATAATGACTACGATTGCGCTCAGTAGTAAAAACACGACGCCCATCCGGTTGAGGAACGGCATCGATGGGATGAAATACTTAATTCCCAGCGAAAGCGGAATGGTCAGCGCCGCCGCCCAGAGCGCGGAATTTGCTGTGGCTTTCTTCCAGAACAGTCCGAAAATGAAGATGGCGAAGATGCCCGGACTGATAAATCCGGTGAACTCCTGAATGAATTGAAACGCCTGACTGAGCGACGACAACATCGGCGCAATCAAGACCGCAATGACCAACGCGACCGCGCTGGCGATTCTGCCCGTTAGCACCAATTCGGACTCTGATGCGTCTTTCCGGATGATCTGTTTGTAAATATCCATCGAGAAAATCGTCGCTGTGCTGTTGACCATCGAACTCAGCGACGAGACGATGGCGGCGATCAACGCGGCGAACGCCAATCCTTTTAAACCGACCGGAACGAACGTGTTCAGCAACCACGGATACGCTTCGTCCGGCTTTGCCAGATTCGGATTCAGGACAAACGCGACGATGCCGGGAATGACGACGATCAGCGGTGTTAGAATCTTCAAATAACCGGCGAAGATCAGCCCGCGTTGCGCTTCTTTGATGCTCTTGGCGGCTAATCCGCGCTGGGTGATGTACTGATTGCATCCCCAATAGAAAAAATGCGCCATCCACATGCCGCCGAGCAAAACGCCCAGCCCCGGCAATTCTTTGTAGTTCGGATTGGAAACGTCCAGAATCATATCGAATTTCTCCGGAGCGCGGCTCAGCAATTCGCCGAATCCGGCCAGAACTCCCTGTCCGTTTCCGACGGCGCTCAGTGCGAAAAACGTCGTGATCAATCCGCCGCCGATCAAAACGACAACCTGCAGAACGTCCGTCCAGGCGACGGCTTTCAGCCCGCCGTATATCGTGTACAATGCCGAGAAAATCGCCAAACCAAGAATTCCGTAAACCAACGGGATTCCCATGATTGCCTTCATGGCCAGCGCGCCGAGATACATGACCGATGTCAGATTGACGAAAATGTACAGCAGAAGCCAGAAAACCGCCAGACCGGTGCGAACCCGCTTATCGAAACGAATCTCCAGCAGTTGCGGCATCGTGTAAATGCCCTCTTTCAGGAAAATCGGGAGAAAATACTTGGCGACGACGATCAACGTAATTGCCGCAGTCCATTCATAGGTCGCGATACCCAAGCCGATCACGTAACCACTGCCGGACATCCCGATAAATTGTTCCGCCGAGATGTTGGCGGCGATCAGCGACGCGCCGATTGCCCACCACGGCAATTGCTTGCTCGCCAGAAAATAGTCGGCGGAGTCCTTTTTATGTCCTTTCCGTTCGCGCGAAACGAAGAGCCCCAAACCGATTACCATAACGATGTATCCGAAGAATACCGCCCAGTCAAATAGTGAAAAATTCATGTCGAAAACCTCTCTTTAGAATTCGGGTTCGTGCGGAAGCGTCCGGAAAGCCGAAATTTCCAGCGATATGCATCTGAGAATCCATCCACGTCCAAACAAATCATCACTTCCGTATTTGACAAAAATCAAGCCAAGTTAAGAAAATTCAGTCTAAAACTCCCGCATATTTTCCGGATACGAATGACCGCCTTAGATAGAATGTAAAAACTCCTGCCGTTGGTTTTGGATTCCGAAGGGCTGTTGTTATTAAATCAATAACGAATCGGTTATCATTTTGAAAAGGAAACCGAAAACCTGCGTCGGCGATTTGGTGAAATTGTTCTTCACTTCAAGTACTTTCCTGTTGAAGTGTCCATCGGAAAAATAGTCTTCGGCCTTCAGCAAAGTCGGGTGCGTTTTGGATGAGAAAGACCTGAAAGCGCTTCCGGGTTTGAAAAAGAAGTACAAGGTTTTTGAATTCAAAAAGTCGGATGCTCTGGTCGTGGAATTTCCGTTTCGTTCGCGGATGTCGATTGTCGCCGGCGTAACCAAAGTCTATCCGGCGATTCGGAAAATGCACGGGAGAACAGGTACGGTGGACGGGAATTGATTGAAATCTATGACACACCCGGGAAAAAGATCGTTTATATCATGCCGATCCGCAAATAATCGGATTCTCCAAATGACTTTTTGAATTGTCGGCGGCGAGCAGAAAAACCCGGTGCGAAGGATGTTGATAGTTCGGCGGAATTGTTATAAATTTAGCCCGCTTTTTGTCGCCCTAATAGCTCAATTGGTAGAGCAGCGGACTCTTAATCCGTTGGTTCAAGGTTCGAGTCCTTGTTGGGGCACAAAACAAATTTCCCGCCGTGAAAAGTTCCTTTTTTACCTACCGATTTTACCGGCTTTTTATCGCTTACCGACCTTAATATTCATTAGATTTTACTTCATTTCGAGATACAAAATCGGATACCGGACGGAATATCCGCACTTTCCGAACACTATAAAAAGACAACCTTGAAAGGATCAACCGGCGGGTGTGTCCGGGCCGAGCGTTCGCCTTTTTTCTATTGCATTACATCGTGACTATATGTATTTTTCCAATGTATATGGAGAATGACAAATGAGAACTATCACGAATCAAAACAAAACGCAAAGGCTTAACCTGATTGTTTTGCCGGAACTGACCAGAAAAGCGGAATCCGTTTCAAAGCGGATGAACATTTCCGTTAGCGAAATTGTCCGACGGGCTTTGAGTGAATATCTTGACCGATTAGAGCAGATAGAAATGGAAAAACAATTATCTGAAGGCTATCAGGCCAACGCGGCTTATTATTGCCAACAGCAAGAGGACTGGAAACATGCCGACAAACTCTAAATATTCCGGTTTAGTAGAACCCATTAGACGCGGTGACGTTTACATGGTCAACCTTGATCCGACTATCGGTTTTGAGATGGGTAAACTCAGACCGGCGGTGATCATTCAAAACAATATCGGCAATCAATATTCACCGGTAACGATTATCGCGCCAATTTCAAGCGTCAAGGTCATTACAAAACCATTGCCGGTAATGATTTTCCTTTACAAAGACGACGCCGGACTTGATGCCGACAGTTACATTGACTGCGGACAAATCCGAACTATTGACAAAGCCAATCGCCTGATCCATAAACTTGGCAAATTGTCTGTGGAAAAGATAGCAGAACTTGACCGGGCAATCAAAATCAGTCTTGCCTTGTCATAACGATTTTTAACACTTGGACAGGATAGTACTCTTAATCCGTTGGTTCAAGGTTCGAGTCCTTGTTGGGGCACACCAAATATCCCGCCGTGAAATGACAACTCAGAGATTTCTTTTGTTTTCTTGGCTGTAGTTTTTTATAATGCCGTCACTAAAGTGCTTTTTAAAAAAAGAATCATTCTCTGAGAGAGAACAATAAAGTAGTTTTGTTTACTGATCGTTTCTAACACCAGATTTTTTAAACACAAGTAACTAACAAAATGTCACGGAGATAAACTGGAGAGGTTAATGAAGGTTTTATTGCTTGAAGATATCCATAAAGACGCGTCGTCGGCATTCATCGATGCCGGATTCGATGTTTCCGAGATCAAACATAGCCCGACCCTGGAAGAGATTGTTGATAAATCTTTGGGTGCAACCGTTATCGGTATCCGGTCCCGAACAAAAATCGGTAAGGATATTCTCGGCAATTCTGAAAATCTTCTGGCGATCGGCGCGTTCTGCATCGGAACCGAACATATCGATCTTGAAATATGTGAGAAGCGGGGGATAGCGGTTTTCAACGCTCCTTACAGCAATACGCGGAGTGTCGTCGAGTTGGCGCTGGGCGAGATCATCATGCTTCTTCGCCACGCATTTGACCGAAGTTCCGAACTTCATACGGGAAACTGGAAGAAATCCGCCGAAGGATGCCGCGAAATCCGGGGGAAACGGCTCGGCATCATCGGGTACGGGAATATCGGCTCGCAACTGTCCGTCCTTGCCGAAGCGCTGGGAATGGAGGTCGTCTATCACGACGTTTCCGAGAAACTCTCCATAGGAAATGCCAAAAAGGTCGCATTCGATGAACTCCTTACCACTTCCGACGTCATCACGTGCCACATCGACGGGCGTCCCGGCAATCGCGGGATCATCGGCGAGCGGGAGATCGCTATGATGAAGCACGGCGCGATCTTCATGAATCTTTCCCGCGGCTTTATCGTCGATATCGACGCTCTGGCAAAGGCGCTGACATCGGGAAAACTCGCCGGCGCGGCGCTGGATGTCTTTCCAAAGGAACCCGCGAGCAACAAAGAGGAATTCCTGAGTCCGGTTCGGGGACTGAAGAATGTTATTCTGACGCCTCACGTCGGAGGTTCAACGGCGGAAGCCCAGCAAAACATCGGAAGGTTTGTCGCCGCGCGGATCATCGACTACATCCGGACGGGAAGCACGACAACCTGCGTCAATCTTCCCGTGCTTCAGGCGGCGAAGGGCGCCGGAATACATCGCTTCGCGCACATCCATGAGAACGTGCCGGGAATGCTGGCGAAGATCAATAAGTTGTTTGCCCAGAACCATGTGAATATTTCCGGCCAGCACCTGCAAACACGCGGGCATATCGGCTACTCGATCATCGATGTGGATGACGTCAAAGGACCTTCGCTCGCGGGGAAAATGGCGGCACTGCCCGGAACCATCCGATCCCGGTTGGTTTATTAGACAGATCATCCTCCAGTGAAATCGCTGAGGTAGGAGGAGGGAAGTGAGTGTTTAAGCGATTAATAAACGACAGAGCCTGATTCTATCACCGATTTGGTTTTTCATAGATCAGACGCTTTTCGCGATCGATGACAGGACGGATGTACTTTGAAACAGCATTCGTTGACAGAAGATCGACTTTAGTTTTAAGAATTTCCTGAAGTTCATTTTGCATTCTGACGTACTTCAGTCCGATTTGCTGACTGTAATCCAACTCGACTAAAATGTCAATATCGCTGTCCGTTTCGGATTCGTTGCGAACATACGAACCGAACAGATAGGCTTTCAGGACAGGCTTGTCCTTGAAGTAGTTGGTAATCAGGTTGATCTCGTGTTTTTTCAGCATAGTCATCAATTCTTAAAATAACCGGATAAATTTAGTGAGTATCATTGATGTTAATAGGAAAATATTTTTGAGTTTGTGTAAATCAACGATTCCACTCAGGTTATTGATGATCACTCTGATGACCATCGGTTTTCAGGCGCTTAAAGCCGCCGTCGCCGATCCGGCCAAGTTGCAGAGGTTTGACCAGAGAACCGGATAAAATAACTTCCGGTTTTCATGGTGATGTTTTTGTATGAGAGACATAACGTTAAGGCTGTGGGTTCGGCGCGCTAGCGACTATACCTACCAGCCTCTGGTTCGCAGTCATTTAGTCAGCCTTCCAAAGTCAGTGGCAACGTACTTCTCAAACTGCTTCTTGCAGTACTCGATCTTTCGTCCCGTCGCCTTGTCGGTCTTTGTTCCGTTGAACCAGATGCTCCTCTTTCCTTGATTCTTACCCGTCTTGTTTTGGGCGGCCTCAGCAATGAATTCCTGCGAAGTCATGATCCACGTCATGTCCATGCGCTCAGAGTAGAACACAAACCAGTAGTTGTCGCGGGCCTCGTGGGGGATGGCTGCGAAGAGAGCGGCGTCGCCTTCAATCACGTCCCGCGACCGTGCCTTGATCTGTACGGTAGTGAACGTTTTGTCAGGTCTTCTAATGACTGCGTCAATCGCATCGTCGTCAACAAGAGGGACGTAGACATCGAGTCCTTCTTTCAGCATTCGGCCAATGATCCAGTACTCAATGCGCTTCCCGAATCCTGCCGAGTGTCTGAATGGATGTGCCATCGCTACGCCCCTGCACTTTGCTGGCCGTGAAGCCAAGTTAAAACCTCACCAAGCACTTCCTGCGATGTCTTCTCATCCGAAAGATGCACCGCGTCACTGTCATGATGCGGGGACCAGTAGTTGCCGTAGAAATCCGAGACCACGACCATCAATCGGCCATCCGGCCGCAGTTTCTTCTGGGTGTCTTTGGCGATTCTGTCCGCCAAACTGAAGCATTGCCTTATATTTTCGGCCGTCTTCTGGGCGTCCATGTACACACCGCCCCAGCCGAGGAACAGAAACATCTGTAAGGGGCCGCAGACCAAGTAGTATTGTATCGCATAGGAGTTGACGCCGTGCCCTGAGTGCGCGAGCACGGCGTAGTCACCTGTCTCCGCTCTGCCGGCCCCGTTCACGTAATGGTTCAGATCATACGGAGATACGTCTATGGGACGCGTGGAGTAGATCCACTTGCCCCTTTCGTTCAGGGATGATGCCAACCTCACGGGCAGGCATGGAAAAGCCAAACCAGCCTTTCGGAATAGGGCTTTCGCTTTGGCGAGATCAGTCATTCCTGCGTTTTCCTGCGAACATATGTTTAACCTGCATATTCACCTTGTTTCAAGGTTTGTCTATGTACAAACAAGTTTCTTAATGAAGAAACCGGTAAGTTTTTCTTTGAGTAACTTTACTGATTCATTTTGCGTTTGTTGATTCATAACAACAATATTTTACTTATTCCCATTTCCATTGTCAAGCCCGAAAATTTCATTTTTGTCACTTTTTCCTTTTCACCTCATTGAGCAGTTTTTTCTCATCGTTTTCCAGATTACGTTGCACTTTTCTGACATCCTCAGCCGGAGGCAGGGTTTCGGGTTTAACGCCGCGCTCGATCAGAATTTTACGCACAGCCAAATTATTGTCGACATGTTCATCAGAAATTTGACTTTCGCCCGACAAATCCTTATCAACGACATTGTGGCTGGTGAGTTCGGCGGCAAAATCCTTTGCCTTGATAGTCAGCGTGGGCAGGAAATCTGCTAAGGGTCTGCCGTCGGGGACAGCCAGTTTCTTTTTCATCTCATGAGTGGAATATCCGCCGAATAAAGCCCGATCGCCTTTGGAGCGGATAATGGCAAAACCGCGATCATCCACGCCGCGTTCGTAGATGATAGCGGACAATTTTTTCTCCGATTTAGACAGTTTATCGCGCGCCGAGACGCGATCCGCATCCAAAAGACGTTGTTCGATGACTTCCTGTTTGCGGGTTTGGACGGCGAAATAGGTCTGGGCAAAAGCGATTTCGTTTTTGGACGGGTCGCCGTTTTGCGCGATCAGGTAACAGGCATAGCGGGTGAGAGCCATATCCTCAATAGTTCGTTGTGCTCCACTGCCTAAAGGTACCATTTTGTTGACGTCAACAAAATGGTCAGGTGTGGAAATGCCCGCATTTTCGCAGGCGGCTTTTGCCTTTTCAACCACTTTCAGAAAGTTACGCCATTCGGCATACCCTAATATATCCTGCAAATCGCGCGCGCTCCAGCACTCGATTTCGTTGTACAGATAGCAGGCTTCTTCAAATTTTTGAAAGAGTTCGACGATCAGTTCTTGTTTCATATTGTCCTCAAAAGGAGTTTTTATCCGCTGATTTATTTAATATCATAACGATAGGATTTTACTTATTCCAATTTCCATTGTCAAGCCAGAAAATTTTAAAAGGAATAGATATATCCCTTCGTGTCTTTGAGACGGATAGAACACAGATGACACTGATGAGATAGATTTACACAGAAATATCTTTTTTATCTGCGTTTATCAGCGATCTGTTCTGTGTTCTCCGCCGGCCGAACCAGTAAAAACCAATAACACTGATGAGATAGATTTACACAG
>Ga0265296_1000700_pt1 | contig 46449 bp, 38 predicted proteins | sample MunlanPumphouse1_FD_189073 | JGI IMG/M metagenome (GOLD analysis project Ga0265296, IMG submission 189073) | Groundwater microbial communities from a municipal landfill in Southern Ontario, Canada - Pumphouse #1 | ecosystem: Environmental > Aquatic > Deep subsurface > Groundwater | place... | reverse complement strand
AATCGCCGAACACGACAACAAGGTGCTGGCCCCGGCCACCCTGAACACCGTTGCTGCTGCCGCCAAAATCGGTGGCGACATCCACGTACTGGTCGCTGGTCAAGGCGCTGGCGCCGTGGCTGAAGCTGCAGCAAAAGTCGCGGGCGTGAGCAAAGTACTGCTGGCCGATAACGCTGCCTACGCGCACCAGTTGCCGGAAAACGTTGCCCCTCTGGTTGCAGAGCTAGGTACTGGCTACAGCCACATCCTGGCTGCCGCCACTTCCAACGGCAAAAACATCCTGCCACGCGTTGCTGCGCAGCTGGACGTTGACCAGATCTCCGAGATCGTTTCGGTCGAAAGCGCCGACACCTTCAAGCGCCCGATCTACGCCGGTAACGCCATTGCCACCGTGCAATCGACTGCTGGCGTCAAAGTCATCACCGTGCGTGCTACCGGTTTCGACCCAGTTGCCGCCGAAGGTGGTTCGGCTGCCGTTGAGGCTGTTTCCGCTGCTCACGATGCTGGCACTTCCAGCTTTGTTGGCGAAGAACTGGCCAAGTCGGACCGTCCTGAGCTGACCGCTGCCAAGATCGTCGTTTCCGGCGGGCGTGGCATGCAGAACGGTGACAACTTCAAGCACCTGTACGCCCTGGCCGACAAGCTGGGCGCGGCAGTCGGCGCTTCGCGCGCGGCGGTCGACGCAGGCTTCGTACCCAACGATATGCAGGTCGGCCAGACCGGCAAGATCGTGGCGCCACAGCTGTACATCGCCGTCGGCATCTCCGGCGCGATTCAGCATTTGGCTGGTATGAAAGATTCCAAAGTGATCGTTGCGATCAACAAGGACGAAGAAGCACCGATCTTCCAGGTGGCTGATTACGGCCTGGTGGCGGACTTGTTCGAAGCCGTACCTGAGTTGGAGAAGCTGGTCTAAACCAGCCGCTTCACTTATAAAGAGCCCGGTCTTATGACCGGGCTTTTTTTTGCACGCCACTTTTGATCGGGAACCACGCCATGGAACTGCGTCGCTGGACTGTACTGCTGGGCCTGTCACTGCTGCCGACCTTGTCTATCGCAGCCGGCAAATGCGAGCGCCTGGTGGTGACCGGCAGCCCGGATGCGCCGCCCTATCTGTGGCGTGATCCGCAAGACCCCACCCACCTGATCGGCGCCAATGCCGATGTGTTGCAACAAGTGGCCAAGGAATTGGGGCTGAAAGTCGACCTGCTGTATGGCGGCAAGCGCTCCCTGGCCCTTGAGGAAGTACGCAGCGGGCGCATGGACATGCTGGTCGATGCGCCGTTGAGTGTCAGCAAACTGGAGACCCTGGACTACATCCATCCGGCACTGATACAGGCCGATTACCGGGTGTGGACCCGCATCGACTCGCCCCTGGTCTATAGCAGTGCAGCAGACCTGCATGGCCACAAGGGCGCGGTCTCGGAGCGGGCGCGCCTGTCCCCGGAATTTGAAGCCTTTGCCAGTGAACACCTGACCCTGGAACGCCTGCCCACCGTGACCCCGGCCTTGCAGAAGCTGCTGCTTGGCGAAGTGGACTACGTGCTGGCCGGACGATACTCCGGCATGGCCATGGCCCAGACCTTGGGCATGAGCAAAGACCTGCTGGCCCGTGAACTGCCGATTGATCAGCCGGGGTTGTTCCTGGCGATTTCCCACAACTCGGCCTGCAATGATCCGTGGTTGCGCGGACAGCTCGCCAAAAAGATGACAGAATTGGCCGCGTCCGGTCTGACGGAAGCCGCGTTGCAGCGCAATATCGAACGCTGGAAGACGCAGTTGCAGCGACCCGTCGGTACCCCAACAAAGTAGGGATTTTTAGTGACTATTCGACCTCTTTTCGCCGCCCTCGCCGTAGTAACGCTGGCGGGCTGTGCCGCAGATCCTGCGCCGAATGAGCAAATGCGCCTGACCCAGCAAGCCCTGGAGCAAGCCGCCGCCGTTGGGGCCGTTGCTGACGACGTGCCTGAGTTGAAACTCGCCGAGACGAAGCTGGCCCAGGCCAAGGCCGACATGGCTGACGAATCCTACAAGGACGCCCGCATGCAGGCTGAACAGGCCGAACTCGACGCCCGCCTGGCCGAGGCGCGGGTACTGACACAAAAGAGTCAGGAACAGTTGAATGTCCTCAACACCCGTATCACCCGCCTGCGCAAGCAGTTGGGAGATGCCCAATGAACCGCCTGACATGTGGGCTGCTGTTGAGCAGCTTGGTGCTGGCAGGCTGTGCCAGCCAACCCAATAGCGACACCGTGTTGCAGCAGGCGGGCAGTGATTTCCAGAAGGTCAAGGAAGACTCCAATGTATTGCGCATTGCGCCCAAGGACGTGATCCGCGCCGGTGAGTCCCTGGCCCGCGCCGACCGTCTGTCCAGCTACTGGGGCAGCGGTGGCGACGTCGTGCATTACGCCTACCTGAGCCAGCGCTACAGCGCCATCGCCCGGGAGCATACCGAGCTGGTGCTCAACGAAGAACGTGCGGCCAAGCTCGAGCTGGAACGTCAACGCCTGCAACTGGCGCTGCGCGAGGCCAAGTTGTTGAGCGTGCAGCAGCAGGGCAAGTGGCTGGAGGAGCAGATCGCCAGCCTGACCACCACCCAGACCGATCGTGGCCTGGTAATGACCTTGGGCGACGTACTGTTCGACACCGGCCAGGCGGAGCTGAAAAACTCTGCCAACCGTACAGTGCTGAAGATCGTGCAATTCCTGCAACTGAACCCCAAGCGGGTGGTGCGGATCGAGGGCTATACCGACAGTACCGGCGGCGAGCAGGAAAACCTCAAACTGTCCCGTGACCGTGCACAGGCCGTGGCGGACGTACTGGTCGACCTGGGGATTGATGAAAAACGCATCCAGGTGGAAGGCTATGGCGATCAGTACCCGGTGGAAGCGAATGCCTCCGAGCGTGGTCGTGCGCAGAACCGGCGTGTGGAAATCGTCTTCTCCGATGACAAGGGCCAACTCGGCGCTGCGCGCTAACCCAGGGCGCGTGCGGTCGATGTGGGAGCTGGCTTGCCTGCGATAGCATGGGCGCGGTACATCTGAACACTCGCATCGCCAGCATCGCAGGCAAGCCAGCGCCTACAGGGTATGTGGCGCGCCCGCTATAGAACCCGATCCTTGATCGGGTTTTTCATGCCCGCAATCCAGTTCTCAACCCATACAGTTTTTTCTATCACTGCCGCTCGTCCTCGACTATTGTGGCAACTGTCCCCGTACACTTCTAAACTGTGCCGGTATGTTTCACACAAAAATAAAATACCCGTGAAATCGAGTGCTGCGTCATGACCAATCTCTTGCTTTACCAACGTATCGCTCAGCAGTTGGCTGAGGATATCCGGCGCGGTGTCTATCAACCGGGTGAGCGCGTGCCATCGGTGCGCAAGATGAGCTCCCAGCTCAATGTCAGTCATGCCACAGTGTTACAGGCCTACGCCAACCTTGAAGACCAGGGCTTGATCCGTGCGCGGCCGCAGTCCGGGTATTACGTGCACCAGACACCGGCCCTGACCGCCCCGACGCCGGATATCGCCCGGGTCGAGCGCCCCGGCCTGGTCACTCGCAGTAGTATCATCCAGCAGGTCCTGGTGGAATCCCGTCGCGAAGGGGTGTTCCCGCTGGGGGCCGCTGTGCCCAGTGTCGATTACCTGCCGGTGCGGGCGCTGCACCAGCAACTGGCCAAGGTCACGCGCTTCCAGAGCCCACGGGCGTTCAGCTATATGTTCAGCCCGGGGTTCGAGCCGCTGCGGCGCCAGGTCGCTATCCGTATGCGCGATGCCGGGGTGGTGGTCGATCCGTCCGAAGTGGTGATCACCCACGGGTGTGTCGATGCATTGCAGATGTCCTTGCGGGTGCTGACCCGCCCCGGCGACCTGATCGCCGCTGAATCACCGACCTACTACGGGCTGCTGCAACTGGCCGACTTGCTTGGCCTCAAAGTCATCGAGATTCCCAGCGACCCGGCCACCGGCATGAGTCTGGAGGCCCTGCAATTGGCGGCCAACCAATGGTCGATCAAGGCCCTGGTGTTGACCACCCGCCTGAGCAACCCCCTGGGCGGCACCATGCCCGAAGAACGGCAGAAACAACTGCTGCGCCTGGCCTCTGACTTCGATATCCAGATCGTCGAAGACGATATCTACGGCGAGTTGATGTTCGAACTGGGCCGCACCAAAGCCCTCAAGGCCTATGACCGCCTGGATCGGGTGATCTACTGCTCCAGTTTCTCCAAGACCCTGTCCCCGGGCGTGCGTATCGGCTGGATGATTGCCGGCAAATACCAGCAGGAGATCCAGCGCCTGCAGATGTTCAGCACGCATTCGGCGTGCAGCGTCACGCAGATGGGGGTGGCGGCGTACCTGGAGAACGGCGGTTACGACCGCCACCTGCGCTACATTCGCCAGGAGTACCGCAAGAATCTCAGTGCCTTCCAGTTGGCGGTGCAGCAGTATTTCCCGGAAGGCACGCAGATGAGCCGGCCGACGGGCGGCTTTATCCTGTGGGTCAGCCTGCCGGGCAGGGTCAATACCCAGGAGCTACACGTGCGCGCCTTGCAGCAGGGCATCAGCATTGCGCCGGGGCTGATCTTCAGCAATACCGAACAGTTCAACCACTGTATTCGGCTCAATTGCGGCACGCCGTGGAATCGCGAGGCGGAGCGCGCCCTGATGACCCTGGGCATGCTGGCCAACCAGTTATGCCAAGAGGCTGCGGGTGGTTTTTGAAGCGCCAAAACGGGGCATGAACGGTAGCTGGCTAATCACCGCGCTTGTCATGCCGCGCTCAACAAGCGAGCATATGGCCTTCTGCCGTTAATGCTGTTGGCGATATGACCTCTATTTTTCCTGCCGCGCTGTTGATCTGTCTGGCGAGCCTGTGCAGCACCACTGGCGCACTGGCAGCGCCTGCCAGTGCGCCAGTGGTGCTGGCAGCCGCCGAACAAAAGCCGACGCCGGCTAAAAAAACGGTCCAGGCAAAACAAGCCGCCGCGGCCAAAAAAGCGGCGAAGGTGAAGAAGCGCGCACCCATCGCGAGCAAGTCCAAGTCGGCGCGTGAAGTAGCGCAGACCCAGCTGCCACCAGCGCGTTTGGACCTCAGCCTACCCCAGGAAATGGTGCGGCATTTGCAACCCCTCGGCACCATGCCGCAACCCAAGAACGTCCCTTTGTTACCGCCCATGTTCGATGAGAAACCGGTGGATAACAGCGCATTCCAGATCAACGGGCGCTTGCTGAGCAACGAAATGCAACTGCAAATGCGCAATGAAGAGCGGCGCGATGTGGAAGGCGCGGCTCTGGATTTTGAGTTCAAGAATTAATCTTGCCTGCCAAAGTGACCTGATCCCCTGACCTTCTGTCGCAGACTGGTCAGTCACTTTTGTTTTCTGCGAAAAACCCCTGTTAGACCATTTTAAAACGGATGTTTTAGGGCGTACTCTAGCCCGGCCATCAACACTTTGTCGTCGAGGACCTGCTGGTCATGAAATGCCGTGAAGGCTGTGGCGCCTGCTGTATAGCCCCTTCCATCAGTTCGCCGTTGCCCGGTATGCCCAATGGCAAACCCGCGGGCGAACGCTGCCTGCATCTGTCGGTCGAACAGCTGTGCCAATTGTTTGGCCTGCCTGAACGGCCCGCGGTGTGCGGTGCCTTCGCGGCGGATCTTGAGGTCTGTGGTACTAGCCAGGAAGAAGCGATCAGGTTGATCGGCTGGTGGGAGCAGATGACGGCGGCGTAGTGGGCTTTAATGTCAGAACTTCAACAATAAGGAATACAACAATGGGTTCGCTGAAACGAATGGCTGTGTTGTGCGGTTTTACAGTGTTGTTTGCGGCTGCTGCACAGGCAGAAGAGTGGCAGGTTGCCAAGGACGAGGAAGGTATCAAGGTTGCCTTGAGTGAAGTGGCCGGGTCCAAATACAAGGCTTATCGCGGCGTGACTGTGATCAAGGCGCCATTGGCCAAGATCAAGGCCCTGCAGGACGATGTGGTCGGTGCCTGTAAGTGGATTCACGAATGCAAGTCGCAGAAGCTGCTCAAGAAGGAAGGCGACAAGAGCTGGACCTACACCCAATTCAAAGCCCCGTTCCCAGTCACCGATCGTGACTCGATCCTGGAAATCACCACGACCCAGGCGGCCGACGGCAGCGTGACCCGCAAGTTGCTGGAAGTGCCCACCTATCTGCCGGAAGAGAAAGGCTATGTGCGTGTGGCCCAGGTCGAAGGCTTCTGGAAACTGGTGCCCAAAGGCGCCGACCAGACTGAAGTGACCTACCAGGTCCACACCGAGCCTGGTGGCAGCGTGCCGTCCTGGTTGGCCAACAAGTTCGTGGTTGAAGCGCCCTTCAATACCTTGAAAGCCCTCAAGGAAAGCGCCGAGAAGCCTTAAGCGCAGCCGAGCAGTGCCTCCAGCCTTGAGTGGAACGATCATCGCGCCCTCAAGGTCCAGATAGATGTGAGCCCATCCATGGGCTTTATCGAGGAGGCACTGATGCAAAACTGGCAAGTTACCTTCGTTGATGATCACGGTGTGCAGTCCGTAGAGCAGTTCAGCTGCGCCCAGAAGCCCAGCCTCGAAGACGCCGCACAGATGATTCGCGCCAAATTGCTGCCCATCCCCGCTCAACTGGACCTCAACGACCTGGACGGCCGGATCGCCGAGCCGACGGTCAAAAGCCTGAAGGACCAGAACAGTATCCAGATCCTCGACATTTCTCCCGCCCCCTGAACATTCCCTGTACGTCGTTAAAGCGCTGCTGGTGGAGCTGATAGCTTCGCGCTACTCTGCAAGAGAGATCAGCGAATGAATCGCTAAGGTCTGGTCTTGTCAGCTACATGCTTGTTTTCCTGCGGTGATGTCATTGCCGTCCACCTGCGCCGTTCACGCGCAGGCCCTGGGAAGCACGGAAAGTCTATCCATCGGTTGAGGAGGACGTTTCATGAGCACAGCCTATCAAGAAGACATCAGCACCCACGTGTTACGCCGCATGAAAGAGGGCGGCTTTGACTTCTCGCGTTTCCACCCCATCGAGTTCTACGCCATTTTCCCGGATGAGGAACGTGCGCGCCGGGCTGCGGGTCGGTTTCGTGGGGAGTCCATCAATGCCCAGGTCAGCGCACGGGATGACGGTGCCTGGTTCCTGGAATTGAGCAAGGTCATGTTCGCCACCTATGACGGTATCGGTGATTTCGAGCAGGACTTTGAGGCGGTAGTCGAGCCCTTGGGCGGGATTATCGAAGGGTGGGGCGTCAAGCACGAGGTTCGTGGGTTACCCATGTAGACACATGATCAATAACGAAGCGTATCGGCTGACCCTTGGGTCGGCCGATTTTGTTTGTGGCGGTGCAAAGTGCCGGGAACTAAATATGAAAAAACCGGCACAAAAAAAAGGCCACCGGAGCAGGGTGGCCAAAAGGGAAGATCGGTGAGAAGGGGAACCGATCAGTATTTGCACAGGCAAATTACCGACGGTGCTGTGGAGATGCTGTAGGACGAATCCTGTTCAGCGAATGTGGGTGATTATCCGCAGGCATTCCCCGGCAGTGAAATCAACTCTGACTATGCTGGTGATAGGCAATGCCTGCGTCTCTATGAAGCGTGCGGGGCGAGGCCCGGGCATTTGCTGCACCAGGACGGTGCGGTACTGCCTTTGACTATATCCAACTGATTGATACTTAAGTGTTTATGCCGCTGGCACGGGCCTTGCGACAGTCCGTTGCGTCCGGGTGACAAGGAGTTCGGCATGATCCGCACTTATTACGATGAAATGTACGATGAGGCCGGCCAGGTCCGGCCTCACTATCGCGAGTTCGCCCGTTGGCTGGCTGAAACCCCGCCCGAACTGCTGGCCCAGCGCCGGCGTGAAGCCGATTTGCTGTTTCACCGCGCCGGTATCACCTTCACCCTGTACGGCGACGAGCAGGGCACCGAGCGCCTGATTCCCTTCGATACCATCCCGCGCAGCATTCCCGCCAGCGAATGGAGAGTGGTCGAACGCGGCTGCATTCAGCGGGTCAAGGCATTGAACCTGTTCCTTGCCGACCTGTATCACGACCAACGGATTATCAAGGCCGGGATCATTCCGGCCGAGCAAGTGCTGGCCAACGAGCAATACCAACTGGCGATGCAGGGCCTGGATTTGCACCGTGATATCTATTCCCACGTTTCGGGTGTCGATCTCGTACGGGATGGCGACGGCAGCTACTACGTGCTGGAAGACAACCTGCGCACCCCCAGCGGCGTGAGCTACATGCTCGAAGATCGCAAGATGATGATGCGCCTGTTCCCCGAACTGTTCGCGGCCCAGCGCATCGCCCCGATCGATCATTACCCCAACCTGTTGCTCGACACCCTGAAAAGCGCCAGCCCGCTGGAGAACCCCAGTGTGGTCGTGCTGACGCCCGGGCGATTCAACAGCGCGTTTTTCGAACATGCCTTCCTCGCCCGTGAAATGGGCGTGGAACTGGTGGAAGGCGCCGATCTGTTCGTGCGTGACGACTGCGTGTTCATGCGTACCACTGACGGTCCCAAGGCGGTGGACGTGATCTACCGTCGCCTCGACGATGCCTACCTCGACCCGCTGGCCTTCAACCCGGAGTCGATGCTCGGCGTGCCGGGGCTGTTGGCCGCCTACCGTTCGGGCAACGTGGTGCTGGCCAATGCCATTGGCACCGGGGTAGCGGATGACAAGTCGGTGTATCCCTTCGTCACCGACATGATCCGTTTTTACCTGGATGAAGAGCCGATCCTCAAGAACGTTCCGACGTTCCAATGCCGCAAGCCTGACGAGCTTTCCCATGTGCTGGCGAATCTGCCGGATTTGGTGGTCAAGGAAACCCAAGGTTCCGGTGGCTACGGCATGCTGGTCGGCCCGGCCGCCACGGCCGCCGAGATCGAAGCCTTCCGTGCGCGGATCAAAGCCAAGCCCCATGCCTACATCGCCCAACCGACCCTGTGCCTGTCGACGTGCCCGACCTTTGTCGAAAACGGCATTGCGCCCCGGCATATCGACCTGCGGCCGTTCGTCCTGTCTGGCAAGGAAACCCGCGTAGTACCGGGGGGGCTGACCCGTGTGGCGCTGCGCGAAGGCTCGCTGGTGGTCAACTCGTCCCAGGGCGGCGGCACCAAAGACACCTGGGTGGTCGAGGAATAAAACCATGTTGAGCAGAACTGCCTCGGATTTGTATTGGATGTCACGCTATCTGGAGCGCGCGGAAAACCTCGCGCGCATGCTGGATGTCAGCTATTCGCTGTCACTGATGCCCCAGGATGGGCGCGGCGATGGCTTGCACGAACTGGCCATGCCCCTGCTGATCACCGGGACCCTGGACGACTACCGCGAGCGTCACGGCGAGTTACACGCCGAGCGCCTGCTGCATTTCTTCGCCCTGGACGCCGCCAACCCGGCGAGTATCTACAGTTGCCTGGGGGCGGCCCGCGCCAGTGCCCATGCCGTGCGTGGGCGGATTACCGCGGACATGTGGGAAAACATCAACGCCACCTGGCTGGATATTCGCGTCATCGCCCAGGAAGGCCTGAGCCGTTATGGCATGAGCCGTTTCTGCGAGTGGGTCAAGGAACGTTCCCACCTGTTTCGCGGTGCGACCTACGGCACCATCATGCGCAATGACGCCTTTCGTTTTATTCGCCTAGGCACCTTTATCGAAAGGGCCGACAACACCCTGCGCCTGTTGGACGCCCGCTACGAGATGGCCGGGGACCAGGCCGAAGTGGTGATTGATGGCACCGCCCATGCCTATTACCAATGGAGTGCGCTGCTGCGCGCCTTGTCGTCCTTCGAGGCCTACACCGAGATCTACCGTGATGCGCCCGGTGCTCGCCAGGTGGCCGAACTGTTACTGCTGCGCGCCGACGTGCCGCGTTCTTTGCGCGCGTGCAGTGAAGAAATCGACCAGATTCTTGCCAGCCTGCCTGGCATCAATGGCCGCCCGGCCCAGCGCCTGGCTGCCGAGATGGACGCACGCCTGCGCTTTACGGCCATTGACGAAATCCTCGAGGAAGGCCTGCACGCCTGGCTGACCGATTTCATTCCACTGGTACGCCAGCTGGGTAACGCCATTCATCATTCCTACCTGGAGGCGGCATGAGACTTTCCATCAGCCACGAAACCACCTACCGCTACGAAGACCAGGTGCGCGCCAGCATCCAATATTTGCGCCTGACGCCTCACGACAGCGAGCGCCAGCATGTACTCAGTTGGCAGCTCGATTTGCCGCGTCCGGTGCGGGCGCAGTTGGACCCGTTCGGCAATATCCTGCATGTGCTGACCATGGATGAGCCCCATGAATCGATCATCATCGGTGCTCGCGGCCAGGTGGATATTGACGAGTGGCGCGAGGCCGAACATGACAGCCAATCGCCATTTCCCTACCAGCGTGCCACGCGCCTGACCGAACCGGACGAGGCCCTGCGCGCCTTTGCCCAGCAGCACTGCGGCAAGCGCCGGGATCGCAATGCACTGATCGACCTGATGCACGCCCTCAACCAGCACATCGTCTATGTGCCGGGAGCCACGCAAGTGGAGACCTGTGCGGCCGAGGCGTTCGCCGGGCGTGCGGGTGTTTGCCAGGACCACGCCCACGCCTTCCTGGCCTGCGCCCGCAGCCTGGGGATCGCTACGCGGTATGTGTCGGGGTATTTGTACAGCGAGGACAGCGAGCACCTGGCCAGCCATGCCTGGGCTGAAGCCTGGCTGGATGACGCCTGGTACAGCTTCGATGTGACCAACCAACTGGCCCGCCCCGAGCGCCATTTGAAACTGGCCGTGGGCCTGGATTACCTCGACGCCTGCCCGGTGCGCGGCATGCGGCGTGGCGGCGGGCATGAGCAGATGCACGCGCGGGTATTCGTGGCGCCGACCCCGGTGATCCTGGTGCAGCAGCAATAACCCACCACACCCTATGTAGAAGCCGGCTTGCCGGCGACAAGGCCCGAAAGATCGCCATCGCCAGCAAGCCGGTTCCTACAAGGCCGCGCCGGTTTTGCGAGCGGCCATATGCTTCAAATACCCCACCAGCAGGTCCAGTTCGGCATCAGGCAACACGCTGGCGGCAAACGCCGGCATCTTCGCCTGCGGCCAATGCCTCAGGCTCTGGGGATCGCGGATATAACGCTTGAGGAAGTCGCTACCGAAGTACTCGGTCGGGCTGTAGGGCATATTCAGGTCCGGTCCTACCTGCGCGTCCCCCGCGCCATTTAGACGATGGCAGGCCAGGCAGTTTTTCTGAAACAGGGCGAACCCCTGGTTGATCGGATCATCCGCCGCCAGAGCCGGGTCGGGCAGCAGCGCCGGGAAGCGTTCGGCAACGGTTTTCAGTTGTTTGATCGTCGAGATCTGGAAGGGCCATTGTTCCGGGCTGATCCCGCTCGCCCGGGGCTGGGTCCACACCAGATAGAACGGCCCGGCGCTGGGCTTGCCATTGGCCAAGGGTGGCCAGGGCCGGGCCGGATCTTCAACCGCCAGCCACGCCTGCGCGCCGCTTTGCGCAAGCAGCGGCGCGGCGGCCAGTTCGGCGGCAAAACCATCGAGCGCCACCGCCTGCACATGGTTCTGCACGGTCAGGCCCGGTAAGAGTGCGGCCATAGGTACCGCGCGATAGGTCATATTGCGCTTGTAGGAAACGTCATCGACGATCTGCACGGTCTGGGCAGCCGGATGCTTGAGCAGCTCGGCGGTGTGCCAGGTGGTGCGGCTGTGATCCAGCTCGATGGTTAACTCGGCGGCGCTGGCGGGGCCGGCCAGGACCATTAGTAGGACAATGATTTGTTTCAAGGCGCAGCCCATGTGGCAATGGCGATACGGGCTACGATAGCGGAAAACCGCCGCTCAACTGTATGCAAAAAAAGACAGCCCCAGCCACGGGAACGCTTTACGCGGTTGCCCGGGCGGTGCTGCCAAAGGCTGCAATGTCGAGGTGTGACCTGCCTGCTCAGCCAATGATCTTGGTGAGATTGGGCAAAATCAGAATCAGAGTAGTGGCGAAGAGAATTAGCCCCGCCTGGCGAACTTTCGATTGTTTGAACATGGCTGACTGCCTTTTGTTGTTATTCCTGAGCGTCAAATGCGCCGATGCAAGCACCATCCATTCGTTACGTTAAGCCGACTAGATGGCATTTTTCTTACAGCTGCTCCAGCAAGACCCGGCAGCAGCTTCATACACTTCTTGCTGATTCAACCTTAGAGCCCATGTGCGGCGTGGCTTAGATCGCTTTCATATCAAGTTATATTTAAATCCTTTTAAAAGGGTATGAGGCATATAGCCATCTTCGCGCCAGGCCCTTGGCTAGACAGCTAAAACGATTAACCCGGTGTTTCCGATAGTCCGCTACCGTTCGTCTGAGCGCGGTCGTCAAGGTCAATGAGCGCATTGGTCATTGAATCTGCCCTCGTGGCGCTTAAGGTAAGGGCACGGTCGGCTCTCGCCTTGAGAGCTCCATTGCACAGTGGTTCGAGGACGTCATGACCCAAGCTTTGATCTTTGATGCGATACGCACGCCCCGGGGCAAAGGCAAGGCCGATGGCGCGTTGCATAGCGTCAAGCCGGTGAACCTGGTGGCCGGCTTGCTCACTGCGCTGCAACAGCGCAGCGACCTGGATACCCGCCAAGTGGATGACATCGTGCTTGGCTGCGTTACGCCAGTCGGGGACCAGGGCGCGGATATCGCCAAGACCGCTGCGCTGGTGGCTGATTGGGATGTGAGCGTCGCCGGTGTGCAGGTCAACCGCTTCTGCGCGTCGGGCCTGGAGGCGGTCAACCTCGGCGCGATGAAGGTGCGCTCCGGCTTCGAGGATCTGGTGGTGGTGGGCGGTGTCGAATCCATGTCGCGCGTGCCCATGGGCAGCGACGGCGGGGCCTGGGTGTTGGACCCGCAGACCAATATGCACAGCCACTTCACACCCCAGGGGATTGGCGCCGACCTGATCGCCACCCTGGAGGGTTTCACCCGCGAAGATGTCGATGCTTTCGCCTTGCACTCCCAGCAGAAAGCGGCGCGGGCCAGATCAGACGGTTCCTTCAAGAAATCCCTGGTCCCAGTGCAGGACCAGAACGGTATCGTGCTGCTGGATCACGACGAATTCATCCGTGGCGATTCGACCCTTGAAGGGTTGGGCAAGCTCAAGCCCAGCTTCGAAATGATGGGCCAGATGGGCTTCGATGCCACTGCCCTTCGGGTCTACAGCCATGTCGAGCGCATCCACCATGTGCACACACCGGGTAACAGCTCCGGAATTGTCGATGGTGCGGCCCTGATGTTGATCGGCTCCGAAGCCCGGGGCCGCGAACTGGGCCTGCAACCGCGGGCGCGCATTGTCGCCACGGCGGTGACCAGCACCGACCCGACCATCATGCTCACCGGCCCAGCGCCCGCCACCCGCAAGGCCCTGGCCAAGGCCGGCCTGCGAGTCGAGGACATTGACCTATTTGAAGTCAATGAGGCCTTTGCCTCGGTGGTGCTCAAGTTCATCAAGGACATGGGCATCGACGCCGCCCGCGTCAACGTCAATGGCGGTTCGATTGCCATGGGCCACCCGCTGGGGGCCACGGGCTGCGCGATCCTCGGCACCTTGCTCGATGAACTGGAGGCGCGCCAGCAGCGCTACGGCCTGGCCACGCTCTGTGTGGGCGGCGGCATGGGTATCGCCACCATTATCGAACGCCTCTGAGCCTAAGGAACCTGTCATGACCGATGCCATTCGTTACGAAAAAGGCCAGGACCAGATCGTGGTGCTGACCCTCGACATGCCTGGCCAGAGTGCCAACACCATGAACGCGGCCTACCGCGAGGCCATGGCCGCCACTGTTGCGCGGCTGGAGGCTGATAAGGATGAGATCGCCGGGGTCATCATCACCTCGGCGAAAAAAACCTTCTTTGCCGGCGGCGACCTCAATGAACTGATCAAAGTCGATAAGCCGCACGCCAAGGCGTTCTACGACATGCTCCTGGGCCTGAAGGCGCAATTGCGCAGCCTGGAAACCCTCGGCAAACCGGTGGTGGCCGCGATCAACGGCGCAGCCCTCGGCGGTGGCTGGGAGCTGTGCCTGGCGTGCCAGCATCGGGTGGCGCTGGATCATCCTGGCGTACAGATCGGCTTGCCGGAAGTGACCCTCGGCCTGCTGCCGGGCGGCGGCGGAGTAGTGCGCATGGTGCGCATGCTGGGCCTGGAGAAGGCCTTGCCGTATTTGCTCGAAGGCAAGAAGGTCAGCGCGCAAAAGGCCTTGCAAGCAGGCTTGATCGACGAGTTGGCGGCAGACCGGGATGAGCTGCTGGCCAAATCCCGGGCCTGGATCCTGGCCAATCCTGCGGCCAGGCAACCTTGGGATATCAAGGGCCACCAGATCCCCGGCGGCACGCCGTCCAACCCAAAAGTTGCGCAGATGCTTGCCATTGCACCGTCGATCCTGCGCAGCAAAACCAATGGTTGCTTCCCAGCGCCGGAGAAAATCCTCTGTGCTGCCGTGGAAGGCGCCCAAGTGGACTTCGATACAGCGCACCTGATCGAGACCCGCTACTTCACCGAACTCACCACCGGCCAGGTGGCGAAGAACATGATCGGCACCTTCTGGTTCCAGCTTAACCAGATCAACGCCGGAGGCTCACGGCCTGCGGGGTTTGCGCCGTATGTCACGCGCAAGGTCGGCATCCTCGGTGCCGGCATGATGGGCGCAGGGATTGCCTACACCAGCGCATCGGCGGGGGTGGACGTGGTGCTCAAGGATGTGACGCTGGCGGCGGCAGAGAAGGGCAAGGCCCATTCGGCGGCGCTACTGGACAAGAAAGTCAGCCGTGGGCAACTGACGGCTGAGCAGCGCGACAGCACCCTGGCGCGGATCCATCCGACAGACAGCGACGCTGACCTGGCCGGTTGCGACCTGATCATCGAAGCGGTATTCGAAGACCGCGACCTCAAGGCCAAGGTCTCGGCGGCGGCCCAGCGTGTGGTGGGGGGCGAGGCGGTGATTGCTTCCAATACCTCCACCTTGCCCATCAGCGGCCTGGCGAGCGCGGTGCCTGATCAAGGCAAGTTTATTGGCCTGCACTTCTTCAGCCCGGTGGAAAAAATGCCGCTGGTGGAAATCATCAAGGGCGCCAATACCAGCGATGAAACCCTGGCCCGCGGTTTTGATTTCGTACTGCAAATCAAGAAAACCCCGATTGTGGTGAATGACAGCCGTGGGTTCTTCACCTCGCGGGTGTTTGGTACTTTCACCAACGAAGGCATCACCTTGCTTGGCGAAGGCGTGGCTGCGCCGATGATCGAGACTGAAGCGCGCAAGGCCGGGATGCCGATTGGCCCGCTGGCAATCTCTGACGAAGTTTCCCTCAGCCTGATGAGCCATATCCGCCAGCAGACAGCCAAGGATCTGCAGGCCGAAGGCAAGGCACTGCCCGAGCATCCGGCCTTTGCGGTGATCGACCTGTTGCTCAATGAGTACAAGCGCCCGGGCAAGGCGGCGGGAGGTGGTTTCTACGAGTACCCCAGTGGTGGCCAGAAATACCTGTGGCCGGAGCTCAAGGTGCGCTTTGAAAAACCCGGCCAGCAGATTTCGGCGCAGGACGTGCGCGACCGCCTGCTGTTTATCCAGGCTATCGAAACGGTGCGGTGTGTGGAGGAGGGCGTATTGATGTCCATCGCCGATGCCAACATCGGTTCGATCTTCGGCATCGGCTTTGCCGCCTGGACCGGCGGGGCGTTGCAGTTTATCAACCAGTACGGGCTGAACGACTTCGTAGCGCGGGCGCGTTACCTGGCCGAGCAATACGGCGAGCGGTTCAACCCGCCGGCCTTGCTGCTGGAAAAGGCCGCCCAAGGCACCACGTTCTAGCCACACACCGATCCCCCGTAGGAGCCGGCTTGCCGGCGATGGCGATCTTGAATTCCACGTTGAACTCAAGGGCCTCATCGCCGGCAAGCCGGTTCCTACAGGGCGTGGGTGGGGCTTGCCTTGAAAGGGTATTTCAGGGCAGGCTGGTGGGTGTGCGTTATTCCCATCACCGTGTCAGGTATTTTTTATGTCGCTACGCGTCTGCATTCTGGAAACCGATATCCTGCGTCCGGAACTGGTCGATCAATATCAAGGTTACGGGCAGATGTTCCAGCGCCTGTTTTCACAGCAGCCGATTGCCGCCGAGTTCATCGTCTACAACGTGATGCAAGGTGACTACCCGGCTGACAGCGAGGTGTTCGACGCCTACCTGGTGACGGGCAGCAAGGCGGATTCCTTCGCCACCGACCCGTGGATCGAAACCCTCAAGGCCTACCTGTTGAACCGCTACGAGCGGGGCGACAAGCTGCTCGGCATCTGCTTCGGCCATCAACTGCTGGCGCTGCTGCTGGGCGGCAAGAGCGAGCGCGCGAGCCAGGGTTGGGGCGTGGGCACCCACAACTATCAACTGGCCGCCAAGGCCCCGTGGATGAGCCCGGTGGTGGAAGAACTGACCCTGTTGATCAGCCATCAGGACCAGGTCACGGCCTTGCCGGAAAACGCCACGGTGATTGCCTCCAGCGATTTCTGCCCGTTTGCCGCTTATCACATCAATGACCAGGTGCTGTGCTTCCAGGGGCATCCGGAGTTTATCCACGACTACTCCCGGGCCCTGCTCGATATTCGCCAGCTCAACCTTGGCGAGCAGATCTATCAGCAAGGCGTCGCCAGCCTTGCCCGCGACCACCACGGCGTCACCGTGGCGGAATGGATGATGCGCTTTGTGGCCCACAAGCCGCAGGTTGCCTGACCCTGGCCGGCCGGGGTGGGCAGGCTACAGCCACCCCGAGCGCTTGAAGCTGGCCCACAAGCCTGTGCACCCCACCGCGATAAATCCCAATACTGCAAAATAGCCGTAGTGCCATTGCAGCTCCGGCATGTTCTGGAAGTTCATCCCATAGATCCCGGCGACTGCCGTGGGGAACGCGAGGATCGCCGCCCAGGCCGCAAACTTGCGCTGCACCACGCTCTGGCGCGAGGCTTCGAGCAGCACGCCGATCTCGATAGTCTGGCTGGCGATGTCGCGCAGGGTCGAAAGGTCTTCCATCTGCCGTGTGACGTGGATCTCTACATCGCGGAAGTACGGGCGCATGTTCTTGTCGATAAACGGGAAGCTCAGTTTCTGCAGTTCCTCGCTGATCTCTACCATCGGCGCCACGTGCCGGCGCAGCCGCAATACATCGCGGCGCAGGCCGTGCAGGTTCTGGATATCGCGCTCATTGAGGGAGTTGCACAACACGTTGTGCTCCAGCGCATCGATCTCGGCGTGAATCGCCTCGCTCACGGGCTGGTAGTTTTCGGTGACAAAATCCAACAGCGCATAGAGTACGAAATCTTCCCCGTGCTCCAGCAAGAGCGGCCGTGCCTCACAGCGCTGGCGCACATAGCCGTAGGACGCCGAGTGGCCGTTGCGGGCGGTGATGATATAGCCGTTGCCGGCGAAGATATGGGTCTCGATAAACTCCAGCTTGCCCTCGTGGCGCACCGGCGAGTAGGTCACGATAAACAGCGCGTCGCCAAAGGTTTCCAGCTTCGGCCGGCTGTGTTTTTCCAGGGCGTCTTCGATGGCCAGTTCATGCAGGTTGAACTGGCGTTGCAGGTTGGCCAGCTCCTGGGCGTCGGGCTCTTCCAGGCCGATCCACACAAAGTGGCCGGGCTTGGCCGCCCAGGCGGCGCCTTCATCGAGGGTGATATCCCTGACTTTTTTCCCGGCGCTATAGACGGCCGCCGCAACAACTCTACCCATAATGCTGATCGCTTCTTTACAAGTGGCAGTAACCGGCCAGCTTAGCCTGAAACACCACATTGTAGGAGCCGGCTTGCCAGCTCCTGCGGTTCAGCGGTTTTGCAGTTCTTGATCCATGGCTTCAATACACTCGACCATCTGCCCCCGGCACTTCTCCATCAGCCCGGGCATGTCATCCATCGTCAAACCAGTCGTAGGAATTGGCGCCAATGACCGGATCAAAATATCGCCACTGTTCCAGCGATTGAGCTTCATCTGCTTCACATAGGTACTGACGCACACCGGCACAATCGGCACCCCGGCGGCAATCGCCATCTGGAACGCGCCCTTCTTGAACGGCAACAAAGATTCACCCAGGTTGCGGGTGCCCTCCGGAAACACCCAGATCGACGTGTCCTCGTGTTGCAGGGTATGAGTGGTGGACAACATCGACCTTCGCGCCTTCTGGGCATTGCCACGGTCAATCAAAACATTGCCCGCCAGCCAGAACAGTTGCCCGAACAGCGGCACCCACTTCAGGCTTTTTTTGCCGATACACACGGTGCGGTAGGGCACTACGTTGCCGAACACGAACAAATCGTAGTTGGACTGGTGGTTGGCAATAATCACGCAGCTGCTGGGCTTGTTGCGCAGCGAGTCCACTTGCGCCTTGACCCGCAGCCGCAGGATCCACATGGCCGGCAGTGCATAGAGGCGCGCGCACAGGCGGCTGTTATCCGGGTTGAACGGCCGGCACACACCCAGCAACACCCCCAGAACACCAGCGATCAGAAAATGCAGGCCCATCAATAACATGCGTAAAAAATAGAGCATCGACACGGACCATCGGGACAAAAGGTGGCGCAGTGTACGGACGTGCACTGTATTCGGCAATTACCCCTGTAGAGGTAGGAGATGGGCGATGTTTAAGTACATGTTTCAACAGATTGAGACAGATGCCATCTAGAGCGGTTGCGAGGCAATTCTGAATGGCACGTAAGAAAAAGCCCGACACGTGGTCGGGCTTTATTTGATACAGGCGTGGGTGACTCAGCCCAGATGCTCCTGGTCCTGGATGATCGCGTTATCCAACAGGTCCAACAGGCCTTTACGCACCTTCAGCTTGGTGTGCTTGTGAGCGTTCATATTGATCTTCTTCAACTGCCGCGCTGCTTCCAGGGCCGCCGCGTGCAACTCCTCTGGCGCTACCACCTTGTCGAGGAAACCGGCATTCAATGCCTCCTGCGGGGTGAACATTTCGGCATTGATCACCGAACGATTAAACGCCGACTTACGCAGGCGATCACGTGCCAATTCAATGCCAGCGTGGTGCATGGTCATGCCGATCATGACTTCATTCAGGCCAATGCTAAATGGCCCCTCGACACCAATCCGGTAATCGGCCGACAACAACAAGAACGCCCCCTTGGCCACTGCATGCCCCGGGCACGCCACAATCACCGGGAAGGGGTGCGACAACAGACGGCGCGCCAGGGTCGAGCCCGACGTCACCAGGCTGACCGCTTCTTTAGGGCCGGCCGTCATCACCTTCAAATCATAACCACCGGACAGAATCCCCGGCGTACCGGTGATGATCACCACCGCGCGATCCTTCTCGGCCTGGTCCAGCGCTTCATTAAACGCACTGACCACGGCAGGGGAAATGGCATTGACCTTACCGTTGCTCAAGGTCAGGGTCGCGATACCGTCTTCGAGGTGGTAGGCAATCAACTCACTCATGACGCGATTCCTTGTAATACGTTTAATAGAAGGGCAGGCCGCAGACGTTACCCAGCATGACCGCCCCGGTAAAGCGCCGTGACTGACTGGCCAGTCAGCCTTTTCCCCACCCGCCGGCCTGGAGCAGGCCACGACAGCGCTCGCCAGCCACTCTGCATGCCTGTCGACAGGCCTTGAGAATGGCACAATCGTCACCCTTCACCCCCTACCAGAGGCGCGTGGGCCGAGATAACTGTCTAAGCGCATGAAAATTCTGAAAAAAACCTTTGCCATCGGAAAAGCTTTCGACTACATTAGCGCGCCTCGACAGACTGAATCAGTTTGACGAGATACGGTGAAGTGTCCGAGTGGCTTAAGGAGCACGCCTGGAAAGTGTGTATACAGGAAACTGTATCGAGAGTTCGAATCTCTCCTTCACCGCCATATTTTACTGAAAAGCCCCGTTTTTACGGGGCTTTTTTGTATCTGGTGATTTTGTTCCCCCATCTGTTCCCCCATCTGGATTTTGAGGCATTTCTTGCCTCGGAAGCCTGTCGATAGTTTCCGCTGCAAGTCTATCCATCATTGCGACGTGCGGCATTTGCTTCGATTCAAGTTGCAAGGAGTCTTTTCCGCATGTGTTGTAGCTTCAACTCAAATTCACCTTTCTCTAGCAGTCATATTTGAACGCAATGAGGTTGAGCTGCATCCTTATCCTCCTCATCCGTTATCGGCCTTTCGACGTGCATCTATCTCGTCGCGATTCAAGGGTGGCTAGCGCGCATCGTCGATGAGTCCTCACCAAGTCTCTCCATGCGTCACTCATTTGGCTCATCAGTCCCATAATATTCGAGAGTGTCCTACCTTGGGCGTGCCATCGATTTTGTGATTTTCCTCAGTTGCTTAATTTGCCTCGGCCTAGCTTGGTTAGGGCTCCCTAATCATAAGCGGACTAAATCAATCGAGCTGTTGCGATAACTCTAAAAGCATATGTTATAACGTATCGCTACGGCGTGAAAATTTCATCGGCGCTACGAGTGGTTTATATTTATTGCCATTGAGCTCTTCCCGGTTGGTAGCTACGTTCGGATTTTTATGAAGTAGCCTGATGTATTTACCAACCCGCGGCGCCGCTCAGGTTCCCAATACTCTTGCTCACTGAACAGCGGTAACTCTTTAATGGTGATAATTTCGCCGTTCTTAACTTCAGGTTTTCGTTTGAGCAAAATGGTTTCCTGAAAACGATAGTAGCTTCCTACCTTGTCGACATGCCCGAGCTGGATTAACAACTTAATCGTCGCCTCGAGTCGCTCGGCACTGGCGCGGCCTCTCAGAGTGCTGGGGCCGTACTGTTTTACCTGTGTCAATGTGAATTGGGTTTTTGCCCCCGGCTTCAAATCGTTAGGTCGAGGCATATTAGCGGAACCGCTGATTGGGTTGATTTCATTTTTGCGTGCAGTTCTCGGCTCTTGTTCTGTACGGGACTCTTTGTAAGCCGTTTGCAACAAGTAGTGCACTAAATTATTGGCATCTGTAACAAGTTGCGGCTCATTAGCCAGATGGTCGATGAAGTGTTTTGAGCAAATCTGTGCGAACTTCCAACAAAACTGCAGGGTGGATTCTTCAATCTCGATGTCGTTGTCCAGTTCGCGCTCGAACGTATGTAGGATGGCCGCAAGGCGGCTGGTGTTTTCGAGCAACTTGGAGGCGTGATCCTTGAGGTAATAGTAGAGGCCGTTCTCTTGCATCTGCTGTTCGAGGCCTCGACTGCACTGAAGCCAGAATTCTGCTGCTGACTCCGAAAAGCGCAATACCTGGCGGTCAGTCTTAACGGGGGCGGTCAGTCGTTCGTGGATGCGGGTATTGAATGCCTGTTGGCGCGGCAGTGCAGATTGTTTGACCGGACTGCGTTGACCCGCCATTTGACGCGGTTTGACGACTAAGAAGCGAGCGAGGAATCCCGTGCCTCGGGCTTCCTCACCACGTTTCCCCATGAAACGTGCTATCACGCTCGGCTGCGCCATGAGTGACAGTGTTAGTCGGGCATTTTGGAGAATAAAGCCTGCTCTTGATACGCGATCAACGATCACGCTGTTGCCATCCCAGAGGGTGTTTAGTTTGTCTAGTTCGCCCAGGGCTTTGCCACTAAAAATACTGCTGGCTTCGCTGGTCAGCAGGCAACCGTTTGGCGAGTTTTCATAGAGCATTTGCACTAGCGCTTGTGGGGTCGTGTCTTCGTAGAGAAATTTGCCCGAGCGCTCAGGTTGCGGTTCAGTCCTGACGTGTTCAGCGACAGCATCCCGAGCTGCGAGCGTTGCGGGTTCGTCTTGTTGAGAGGCGCACTTGCTGTAGGTGCGCTCCAAATGGCGTTTATGTGTGCCCCAGAGATGGTGTTTGACCTTGTGCTCCGCTAGGGCTTCATTGTTGGCCTTATACGCCGAATCATTTCGTGCGTTGATGGCCTTGAAGAAGTAATTCTGCGTCGTGGTCTTCCGCTCACCAGAATCAGCAATGGTCAACAGCATGAGCGAGGTCGGTACTTTATGCCCGGTGGGCATTTCGACATCCACGTGCCCTTGACAGGCTGTTGCCATAGCGCCGAAGGCGCACATTGTCGCCATCTCTCGGTGAACCTGCAGTTCTCGGGCGGCCTCTCTCACCGCCCCGTCCAACAAGCTGTTTTCACGGAAACTCGGCCAAATGTCCTGCGAGGCATCTGGATGGGTTTCAATCATGGTGGAAATTTCAACATCAGTCGAATTCACTTTTATCTGCTACATCCGCTATTTCTAGCGACAATAGCAGGTGAAATGAATAATTCCACTCTTTGTTTCTTGAATGAATGACGACGCGGCGCTGAGCTCGCGTTGTCTTTGATCCACGCCGGTTATGCGTTTTAGGTGGGGGAAGCTGCCTCAGCGAAGTAGGTGCAGGAGCACGGTATGAGTCATTTTTTACTAACCCAGCCATTCCTCTGAGCCATGCAGAGGAGCCCGCTCATGCGAATCATCCGCCTGAAACAAGTCATCGATTCCACCGGCCTGGCACGGTCGACCATCTACAAATACATCTCGGAAGGTACCTTCCCGAAACCTGTATCACTGGGAGAGCGCAGCGTTGGTTGGGTGGAGAAGGAGGTACACGATTGGATTCTGGCTCGCATTGAGGAGCGCGACCTGGCGACGACCGAGTGACCAAGCAAACCAAGGTGAGTAAGTCTTTCCATCTAGCATAAATACCATGACCGGCGTGCTGCTGGTCATGGTGTTTATGCCGATTGGTAGTAATCAGTTCTCAGCTAACTTCCACAAAAGAAAGTTTGGAAAAGTCCTCGGTGCGCTTGGCAATATGATCCTCGGTGCCCTGTCTGGTCGGGGTTCTTTCAATGGTATCTGGCTGTTGGCCTATTTATATAGGTTATAGGTTATAGGTGTAGGTTATAGGTTATATAACCTATTAATGATAGATTCTATTAAGGGGTTGTAAAGTATGTATTCTGTAGTTGAGTATGTGGTGCTAGATCGTGGGTTAGCAGTATTGCACGTGGTGCATCAGTCGTGATTGATACTCCCGATTCACTACTCGCATTACTAATAGAACTCTCGCGCCTATGAGTGGTAAGCAGATGATACCTATCGCCCGAGCATAGGTAGCTGGAAGATAACAAGTTAAAAAGCACTTGCTCGGTATCTGGTATGTCTTAATCAACCAGGTACCTCATCATGACCACTCGCACCACGCAGCACCTTCTCTCCCAATCTGACATCGCTATTCAGATTGAACGCCTCGTACAGGCTATCCAGAGAGCGGACAGCGCAGCATTCAAGATCGATAAGTCAGCATCAGGTCGGGAACGAGTACAGAGAACTCGGCTTACTCGATACTTCGATCATATCCAGAAAATGGTAGCGTTGTTCGATGAAGGCCATCGCTACGACTTCAGTGAGCACCTACAGGTGTTTTGGGATGCGTGTCAGGATATTGGCTTGGAACGTAGCCCTGTGGGGCTCACATGCCTCAGTGACGACGAGACCCGTTATCTCGGTACGGAAGAGATGTTGAATGTACTAACTGATCGTATCCGTCACCTCACGAGCAAGAAGTGGTTTAAGCGCAAGGGATCTGACCGTCGCTTTCAAGCCCTAGATCAGCAGGACAAAATCACTAAGTGCGTAGACCAGGTGCTGGAGTCCCGCCCCTCATCTGTCGTGATTCGGCTGGACCTCCATTACTCGTCGATCTTTCAGTATCGGCAGCGTGTGGAGGATGTGTTTGCGGATCTAGATAAGCTGAGTCGGGAGACTGAGCGTAATTCAATCTTTGATCATTTAATCTGGCATATCTGTAGTGTCGAACAGGGAGAGGATAGGGGGTATCACATGCACACGGCGTTTTTCTTCGATGGTACGAAGGTGTGTAGCGACGTCTACAAGGCCCGACAGATCGGTCGGTTGTGGGAGAGCATCACGCGCGGTCAGGGTTACTACTTCAGCTGTAACGCTGACAAGGAGCGTTATGGAGATGATCTAGGCATAGGGGTGATCTACAAGGGTGACACCCACATTCGCAGTAGAGTAAATAAAGCAATGCACTACCTGGCTAAGGACGAGGATACACAACACTTGCGGGTGAAACCTGCAGGGGCTCGGTGTTTGCGCAAGGGGCAGCTTCGTAAGCCGGTTCGGTAGCTCTCGACGCCTGGCGCAGTCAAGAGAGCCGCACATGTCACGGGGTAGTACAACTTACGGAATGAACTCCGGTAGCCTGCGCACTCTGACCTCATGCTTGAAGAGTGGTGCGAGACTGGAATGGTCGTGGCAATGACAACATTGCCGTCAGTGGCGCGGTCATCAATGGCGAGATCCGTGCCCGTGCCGGCAATGACGCACTCAACTAGCTCAATGGCAATCAAATTAAGTCCGCCTTGATGATGAGCGATGGCTAAGAAACCGCATCGCTCAGCGGCGTGAATGAAACCCTGCTCGGCACCACGCCTTCGATTGGCTGCGGCCTGGGCAACGGCCAATTGACCTTCGAAAATATTTTTCACCTCCATTCGACGTACACAACACATAACGAATCAGCGGTTAGCATTATCAGCCCGCTACTAAAACTCTAACGTTACCAGAGGTATTTAGCTGTGTGACAAACCATAATCAATGAGCTATCAAACAGCGCGGTCTCGCTTCGGGAGAACTTTGTGCCTGTTGCCGGATAAGTGTGTTGGGGCTGCCCCCCCAGTAGGCAAAGGGGGCCAAAAAATGCCACATCCATCACTCTCTAAAGTCCCGGTGCGCAAACACTAAGATTGGGTTTAAATCAAATTGTTGCGCCGGGCAATCTCCGCCAAATCAACCACCGATTTGACATTGAGCTTCGCCAACAAACGCGCCTTGTAGCAACTCACTGTCTTGCTGCTGAGCAAAATATTCTGGGCAATGTCCTTGTTGCTCATGCCTCTGGAAAGCTGCTGAAACACCGAAAGTTCACGGTTGGAGAGTGAAGAAATCAGCTGCGCCTCATCCACGGCCAATTCGTGTTTTTTCGAGAATGCCACCACTGTTTCCGGGTAGTAAACGTAACCCTTCATCACGGTTTTCATGGCTTGGGTGAGTACGCTCAACTCATCGGTCTTGCTGATGAAACCCGAGGCGCCGGCGCCGATGCAACGCGTGGCGTAGTGTTCTGAGCAGAGCGACGTGAGCACGATAATCCGAGTGTTCAACCCCAGGGCGCGGATTCTGTCGATAACCGCAATGCCGTCCAGCCGCGGCATGGTGATGTCCAGCAACACCAGATCCGGGACCAGTTGACGAACCAGACTGATGGCATCTACGCCGTTGTCGGTTTCGCCCACCACTTCATAGCCTTCCTCATTCACCAGCGTGCGCAGCGCGGTCCTGATAAAAGGATGGTCGTCGACCACCAGGACTTTATACATCTGCAGCCTTCCTCGGTGTTTGGTGGTGGTTCGTCGGCAATAATGGCGACAATGTACCATAATGCTTTAATGCCACTACTCAAATCCTGACGAGTTACGCCCGAGCCGGGCAATAACGTTATGCTAATACCGCAACCGGGTTGCACCCTCTCTGTACCGTATTAAGGACCTTGGATTTGAAGTTGTTCGCCGCCATGTTGTTGCTATGGGCAAGCGTTCACATGGCCTGGGCGGCTGATGCGCCAGCCACGTTAACGGTGCTGGGAAGATCTAACCTGGCAGACAGCCAACTGCAGTTGAGCCCCGCCGATTTGAAGCTGCTGAGCACTAAAAAACAGCTGCGCGTGGGCACGTCCAAACCTGACTATCCGCCGTTTGACATCACCAACCATAACCACGAGTTCGAGGGCATCAGCGCGGATTACCTGGCACTGATCGGCCAACTGCTGACGGTGCACATACAAGTACTAAGTTACCCCAATCGCACCGAGGTGATCCGCGCGCTCAAACGCGGTGACATCGACCTGCTTGCCTCGGCCAATGGGTTTGAGGCTGCAGATACGGACTTACGGCTGTCGCAGCCCTACACCCTGGACCAGCCGACGCTGGTGGCGCGCAGCAACGATTCGCCGCTGGTCGACCCGACCCTGGCCGGCAAAACGATTGCCATGGTCGACCACTATCTGCCCCTGAATACGGTGCAAGCGTTCTACCCGGACGCCACGTTCAAGCTGTACCCCTCGATTCTCGACGCGGTAGGGGCAGTGGCGTTTTCCAAGGCTGATCTTTACCTGGGCGACTCGGTGACGGCCAGCTACCTGATCAACAAGAGCTACCTGAACAACGTGCAGTTGGTGGACTTCTCGCGCATGGAGGTCAACAACTTCTCGTTCGCCGCGACGCGCCGCAACACGCCGCTGTTGCACCTGGTCAACGCGGCCCTGCAGGCGATTCCCTCCAGCGAACAGATGACCATCGCACGCCGCTGGAATGCCGGTGGCGTGAGTATCTCGGGCACTCATCCGGTGCAGTTCAGCGTCGAGGAACAGCGCTGGCTGGCGCAGCATCCACGACTGAACGTCGTCGTGAACGAAGACTTTCTGCCCTTCACTTTTTTTGATGAGCGCAAGCGCTTCAGAGGCTTGAGTGCCGACGTGATCGCCAAAATCAGCCTGCGGACCGGCTTGAAATTCGATGCGCAAAAAGGCGCGTCGGTCGATGCGATGATTACCCGCGTCAATCAGGGCGGAGCCGATTTGCTGGCGGCGCTGACGCCCAGCATTGATCGAGAACGCCGTGTCAGATTCAGCCGTCCCTACCTGTCCACCCCCTTTGTACTGGTGACGCGCAACCTGCCCGACAGCCCGAACAACATGCAGGACTTGGCGGGCAGGCGCCTGGCGATCATCAGTGGCAACGCCAGTCGGGAGATGATCGAACGCGAGTTTCCAGCGGTGCAGATCGTCGAGGCGAAGAGTCTCGCCGACGCGTTTTCTTTGCTCGCCAAAGGCAGCGTGGATGCCAGTGTCAGCACGCTGGTCAGCGCACGTTATTTGATTGCCCGAAATTACCCTGACCAACTGAAGATCAGCGCAACCGTCGGTGCTCGCGCCGCGCAGCTGGCGTTTGCGGTTGATCACGCCTCACCGCAACTGCTCTCGATCCTCAACAAGGCCTTGCTCAGCATCTCGCCCGAGGAAATGGATGAGCTGACCAATCGCTGGCGCAGCCCGGTGGTGCTTGACGACAGTTACTGGAGCAAACACCGGTCGGCAATCCTGCAGGGCTTTGCGCTGGCGGGCGTGCTGTTGCTGAGCGCGTGCGTGTGGATTATCTTGCTGCGGCGCCAGGTACTGCGCCGCAAGCGCGCCGAACGCGCACTCAGCGCCAGGCTTGAATTTGATCATGTGCTGATCAACGGCACGCCCCATCCCACCTATGTGCGCGATCGCGAGGCGCGCCTGCTACTGTGCAACAAGGCTTACCGCCATGTGTTTGGTGTCGAGGACAAGCGACAGTTGCTGGGCACCACGGTGATGGAAAGCCTGCTTTCCAGCCAAGAGCAGGCCCAGGAATATCACCGCGACTACCTGGCGGTGATGGCCGCCGACGAACCGATGCTGCGCGATCGCCTGCTCGTCTTGCCCAATGGCGAAGTGCTGACGATCTATCACTGGATCCTGCCTTTTCGCGGCAGCGAAGGCCGTGTCGATGGCTTGATCGGCGGCTGGGTCGACGTCAGCGACCGCCAGCGCCTGGTGGAGCAACTGCACGCGGCCAAGCAGGACGCAGACAATGCCAACCGGGCCAAGACCACGTTTCTGGCGACCATGAGCCATGAGATCCGCACCCCGATGAATGCGGTACTCGGAATGCTCGAAATGGCCTCGCGCAAATCCGAACAGGGCATCTTTGATCGGGCCGCCATCGATGTTGCGTCGGGCGCCGCCAAGGAGCTGGTGGCGCTGATCGGTGACGTCCTCGACATTGCCCGTATCGAATCCGGGCGTCAGAGCCTCGTGCCAGAGAGTGTAAACCCGCACCAGCTATTGACCTCGGTGGCGAAGGTGTTTGATGGCCTGGCACGCGAGAAGGCGATTGCTTTGACGCTGGAAATCGACCCGGCGTTGGACCGCAACGTGCTGATCGACGCGATGCGATTCAAACAGATCATCGCCAACCTGCTGAGCAATGCGATCAAGTTCACGACAGTAGGCGAAGTGCGTATCTGCGCGCATGCACCAGCGGCCGATGCCCCTCAACCGATGCAGTTATCGGTCAGTATTGTAGACACCGGCGTGGGCATCTGCGAAGCCGACAAGCAGCGGCTGTTCTCGCCGTTCAGCCAGGCCGGCAAACAGCAACAAGGCTCAGGGCTGGGGCTGGTCATCAGCCGGTCGCTGATCGAAATGATGGGCGGCAGCCTGGAGTTGGTGAGCACCCCGGCCACAGGCACCCGGGTCACCGTAACGCTCCTTCTGCCCGCCGCAGACGTACCGCCCCCACAGGCCTGTGAACCGCTCGACAGCGCGCCGGATTTGCCTTTAAGCGTGTTGGTCGTCGATGACTATGCCGCCAACCGTCTGGTGCTTTCACAGCAACTCGCCTACCTGGGCCATGGGGTGCAAGAAGCCTGCGACGGCGACCAGGCACTAGTCCTGTGGAGTGAGGAACCGTTCGATGTGGTGGTGACCGACTGCGATATGCCCGGCATGAACGGCTACCAATTGGCCCAGGCGATTCGCCAGGCTGAGCAGGCGAGCGGTGAACCCCGCTGTTTACTGCTGGGCTTCACCGCCAACGCCGTCGCCGAAGAAAAACAGCGCTGCCTGGAAGCCGGCATGGATGACTGCCTCTTTAAACCCATCAGCCTGGACCAACTGAGTGCACGGCTGCAGCACCTGCAAACGGACTACTTCAGCAACGAGACGAGTACGGCGTTGACCGGCGCCTCACTCGACGCGCATCTGAAAATACTCACACTGGGCAAGTTGTCGGCGCTGCAGACCCTGCGTGAAGAACTGACTTCAAGCACGCACGCGGACCTGCAACGGCTCACCGAGCTGCTTGCCCGCGATGACCGCCTAGGCTTGGCCCACTTGGCGCATAGAGTGAAAGGCGGGGCAAGGCTTATCCGCTATGAGCAGTTGATCCTGGCCTGCGAAAACCTTGAGGCCAATTGCGCGAAGGCGGTCGAGCGAACCGTACTGGTTGCCTTAACCACAGCAATGGCAAATGACATGCAGCGGCTTCTGGATCTGTTGCAGGAAAATGCTAGAGGAACATCACAATAAGAAATTTCCTGCAAGGACGTAAGGGATTTCGAGATTAAAAGGCCATCAGTCTTGGGCAAACTAGCGCCTTAGCCTTTTGATGAGCCCTTCAGATGTCAATGTCCACACTTCGCGTCTTGGTGCTGGAGGACCAGCCAGTACAGCGCCGTTACGCCGTCGCGCTCCTCGCGCAGCTGGGTTGCACGCGCATTCTTGAAGCCTCGGACGGTTGTGAGGCGCTGCAACTGCTGGAAGGCCACGGGCCGGTAGACATCGCATTCTGCGACATCTGTATGGCGGGCATGGACGGCATTACCTTCATGCGGCGCGCGAGCCAGCGGCACGCACTCAAATCGGTGGTGATTACCAGCAGTATTGCCGCCGACATAAGGCAGGCCATAAGCGGCATGGCGACACTGCTCGGCTTGCGCGTGCTCGGCCAGCTGTGCAAACCCCTGTACGCGCAGGATGTGAAAAGGCTGGTCAGCAAGTACCTCGACCCCAACCCGCGCAACCCTTACCCGCTGCACGTCGCCGATGAGAACAACGTACACCAGGTGCTCAGTGCCTTGGAAAACGGCGAACTGGAAGTCTTTTATCAACCTAAATTCGATATCCGGACGTTGCAGGTGACTTCCGTAGAGGCGCTGGCCCGCTGGAACCATCCTGAGCGGGGCATCTTGACGCCCGCTGCGTTTATTCCGTTACTCGAACGGCATGGCCTGCTGGACAGCTTGCTCTATCGACAGGTGGACCAATGCCTGACGCTGCGCAAGGCCGCACTAGCCGAACAGCTGTCACTCACCTTCGCGGTGAACGTCAACGCGGGCCAGTTTGCCAACCCACAGATGAGTGCGCACATTGCCCTGTTACTCAAACGCTTCGACGCGCCCGGTTCCAGCCTGTCATTTGAGATGACCGAGACCGGCATGCTCAACCCCGGCTCACTCAGCCTTGAGAACATGGTGCGTTTACGCATGATGGGCTGCGGGTTGTCCATTGATGATTTCGGTGGCGGCTATTCCTCCTTGCAACGCCTGTGCAGTTTGCCGTTCAACGAAATAAAAATAGACGCCGACTTTATCCGCGACCTGTCATCCGAACCGCGCAGCCGCGCGGCGATCTCCAGCGTGTTGTCACTCGCGCGCGAGCTGAACATCGGCGTGGTCATCGAAGGCATCGAAACACCTGAGCAACGCGACATCCTGCTCAACCTGGGATGCGAAACCGGCCAGGGCTACCTGCTGGCTCGCCCCATGCCCGCACACGAGCTATTGCCATGGCTGATCGATAGAAGCGCCGCCACACAGCGCCCGCCCATGACGCACAGTACTGGCCATAGCCCCTTGCTGCACCGTTGAAACAACCAAACCAACAGAGTGACGCACCCGTTGCCCCTGCGATTTCGCGTGGACAAACCAACGCTGCGGGCACTTATTTTTCCTGTCACCGGGGGAGTTTATGAGTTTAAGAAAGATGAAAATAGCGTTGCGTTCAGCCTTTGGCTTTGGCCTGGTCGGACTGCTCGTGGTGTTACTGGGCCTGTTCTCTCTGAGCCAGATGCGCGACATGGCCCACCAGTCGGATGAAGTCGACAAGAACTGGCTGCCGAGCATCCTGGCCCTGGGCGATCTGCAAAGCACCATGTCCGAGATCCGCGTCGCGACCTACCGGGTCATGCTGCTAGACGACGCTGAGCAGGTGAAGGCCAGCCAGCGGGCTTTTTCGCAACTGCGCGAGAAGATTCAGGCGGACGACGCGTTGTACGCCAGCAAACTCACCGTGGACGCCGAGCGGGACACCTTCGAACGCTTCAAGTCGGTCCAGGCGCAATACCTGCAAATTCAGCAGCAGGTACTGGCCTTGGCCTTACAGGGCCAGCGCACTCAAGCACTCAAGCTGCTCAATGGCGAACTGATCGTTCTTGGCGACCAGCTGGGGGCCGAAATGGCGAACCTGCTCGCGATCAATATCCAGGAAGCCGACGACGCGGCGACCAGTTCCGACGGGACTTACGCCAGCGCCGTGCAGTGGGTATTTATCGCCATGTCACTGGCAGCCCTGCTCACCGCTCTCCTCGCCACCCTGTTCACCCGCAGCATTGTGCTGCCTTTGCATCAGGCGGTACGCATCGCCGAGCAAGTGGCCAAGGGAGACCTCACCGTGCAGATTGTGGTCGAGGGCAAGGACGAACCTGCGCAACTGTTGCGTGCCCTAGAAACCATGCAGTCAGACCTTCGCGAAACGATCCACCAGATCAACGACTCGTCCAATCAATTGGCATCGGCGGCGGAAGAACTGTCGGCGGTTACTGATGAATCGACGCGCGCACTGCACGAGCAGAACGGTGAAATCGAACAGGCCGCCACGGCGGTCAACCAGATGACCGCCGCGGTGGATGAAGTGGCACGCAACGCGATCAGCACCGCCGATGCCTCCCGCGACGGAGACACCCTGGCGGGCAACGGCCGCAGACATGTCATGGACACCGTGGCGTCGATCTCGTTGCTGGCAGAGGAAGTGACATCAGCGACCGGGGAAATCCAAAGCCTGGCCAACAGCGTGCAGGACATCACCAAGGTCCTGGACGTGATCCGCGCAATTGCCGAACAAACCAACCTGCTGGCCCTGAACGCAGCCATCGAAGCCGCCCGCGCAGGCGAAGCCGGACGTGGTTTCGCCGTAGTGGCCGACGAAGTCCGCGCCCTGGCCCACCGAACCCAGCAGTCGACCCAGGAAATCGAACAAATGGTCAGCGGCGTGCAAAAAGGCTCGACCCAAGCTGTGTCAGCGATGCACAGCAGCAATCAACGCGCCCGCTCGACATTGACTGTGGCCCACAGCGCGGGCGAGTCGCTGGAGCAGATCACTCATGCAATCACCCGAATCACCGAAGGCAACCTGATCATCGCCAGCGCCTCCGAGGAACAGGCGCAAGTAGCCCGCGAGGTAGATCGCAACTTGACCAATATCCGCGACCTGTCGGCCCAGACTGCCGCCGGCGCGAACCAGACAACTGCAGCCAGCCAAGAGCTTTCGCGTTTGGCGGTCGACCTGAATACGATGATTTCCAAGTTTGTAATCTAAGCCCACACTCGACGTCCGCGTACAGGCGACGAATGAATGCGAAACCACAAAAATGACAATCGAGCTGAACACCTGCCTGTCCATTGATAGCAGCATCTAAGTCAGGGCAGTCAGTACGCTGAACAATTATTCGGTCAAACTGGTACTCGATACGCCGAAAGACGTGTTGATCCTGCGAGCCGAATTGAAGCGGAAGACTGAAAGGGGCACGCCGGCATAAGCTGCCGGCAGTGAACCGCTCCAGCCTACAGTAGGTGTGTGGTTTGAGCTTGAGGGCTTAGCCCATCAAGTTAACTATGGGATGAGCGAAATTTTGGCATGTGCCACGACAACTTGGGCGATGCTTTTATAGCCGGTTGACGGATGACCGCCACGGTCGATGGATCAGTCGGCTAATTCGTGGACCCAGCGTCTTTGTTCCTTTCGCTCCTCACTCCAGAATTGATCCAGGACCTGCGCCAGGTGTTGGTGAAATGGTCAATTCTTCCATCATACGCTGCATGTTCTGATTGGCGTAAGCGTATAGCCAACACACGCTCACATGACCTACGGTGTGTGGTTCAGCTCGTCGACTGCATTCAGTATTTGCCCTACCCGATCTGTAACGGACATGTCCTCCTCAAGCTTTAAGACTGCACAAGTAAGCACAGACAGCCATTCCTTATGCCTGGCCAAGCTCCGTCCGGGGATACCTCCCTCATCATATTGAGCTGCCCAAGCCAGAAACTACGGACTTCTCAAGCACCTCAGCTGGCTGTGAAAAGTCGCTCTCAAGTCCTACGGAGTTCGCGCGCCCCCTTCGTGTCGTCGCAACTGGTGGTCTTCAAGCCCGATAGACGAGGCTACAAACTCGTTGTAACTTCCGGCCTTCGCTGCTTTACGAAAGGGAACAGCGGGATCAACGTTCCTGACCGGGAAGAAGACGGTCGGCATGAACGAATGGTCTACCTCGAATGCTACGAAGCCTCCAAGCAGCTTATGGCATCATAGAGTTGCAGGGAGCCGCTACGATCTAACACACGGAAGGGAGAGGTTTGTCACTATGAGCGTGAACAGCGCTATCGGCCAGCTAGAACAGTACGAAGTGCGCCGCCCCCTCTATCGCGACCTCTGCTTGCTGAGGATTCACATCTGGTGCATTTAGATTTACTGCCTGATGCCCGAGGGGGCATCAAGCGTACCAACGGACCAGATGAAGAAACCTAGCTTGTTAGTGGTGGGCTATGCCAATGCCGCTTGTTTGGATGGCAATTGGAAATGCCGTTTAGAGCGTTCGAAAAAAGATACATCCATCCGATACTCTTATCTTATTGCTGCGCAGAGAGTAAGGTTTTGCTGAATGGCCATTTTTCATCAGCCTGATATTTTCTTCTAAATTCGCTGAGAGAAATACATGAAAATTCGCTAATTTTACTTGCGACCATTGTCGGGTATAACGTAATCATCGCGTAACCAGCAACATTTAGTTTAGCTGTAAGGTTAAAGTTGTGCACGAAATGCTCTTCTATGGATTCAATGTTTTCCATTGCCCATTTGTATTTTTTTATGAATTTATCACTATAGTTATCTTTATTTTTTATGAACTTAGAAAGGTCATCGAGAAACATTCGTGGTTCGGTGGAAAACCCAACTTGTTTGACCTCGATGATGACTAATAGCTTTTGTTCTTCGTGGAAACCAAGAAAGTCGATTTCACCTACTTTGTTTGGTATTTTTAGGCGACTACCCTTGCCAAAGTTTAAAGATTTTACGGAAGAAGACCCAGTAATGCCTATGTCCTTTAGGTTTTGCTCAACTATTTTCTCGAACCATCGTCCGGATTTTAAGGATAGATCATTAAGTGCTTTACTTACGCTACTAGACTGCCATTCTGGTGGTAGTTTTCTAAATGGTACGTCTGAAACGAGTAATGTCAGGCATTCCAGTGCCATGCGGCGAGAAAAAAACACTAAGTTTTTACCATTATAACAGTCCTTGAAAAACGCTCGCTTATACGCGCGATACTCCTGTTTTGGGCGAGTTAGTTTGCGCTCCTCCATAGCGTCAGCAGCCAAGGAAAACCCTTCGAGTATTAACTCTGCTTGTGATTTTGTTATATTGAAAGCATGTTGCATCGCGCGAACTGCTTCTTCCCAATCGAACCAGCCAATGGCTTCTGGGTCTTCACTGTCGCTATAATTATAAATAGCCCACTGGAGTGTGCCTATTGTATTTAGGTAGCTCAAGCCAAGTGTTTCGATGAAACTGTTATCCAGAATGTCGCCGTGTGCTTTGGTATCTTGTAAATACATGGGGGTTGGAACGTATTTTGAAATGTCGCGGACATCCTCCCGGATGTCATATTTTATATTGCCGTCTTGCTGGACGTTAAAATAAGTGTGCTGCTCAGGGTCAAGTATCAATGTTACTTCGTCTAGCATGTGCCGGTAGTTGTCACTTCGCATGTATAGGCTGACTAACTCTTCAGCAGCTATAAATACCATGGAGATAGCATCCTCTTGTACCTCCTTTGTGTCGCCGATTTGACTCGTTTCCATTTTTGAACGGCAGAGTAACTCTAAAATATGCTTGATGCCTCTGCGGGCATGTATACCGTAGGATAACCAGAACTGCTCATCCTCTCCGCAGAGCTTTTGGAGCTTGTAACTATCGGATACTTGTCCGTATCTCTCGTATTCGCATATTAAGAAAGTTGAAAGGTTTCGAGGGTCAATCAGTGGAAGGTTTTCGTCTAGTATTTTGTAATATTGTGTATACATTAAGTTTACGATATCTACAATTTTCGGCTTGTCTGTATATCTGCCTGGGGAGAATTTTTTAAAAACTTCATTTTTTACATCGTTATAAATTCGGCGTTCATGGTCTTGGCTTGAACGAAAGATTTCAATGCCACCTATATTTTTGATTTCTAACATCGGATTTTCCTTGGCTAGTGAATGTTATCGCCTTTGTTGCGATTTTCAGTTAAGTATAGGTCGAGCGGGAAAAATATATTTTTACAAAAGAACTTGAGATAATTTTTGACTGAGAGTTTGAATGCTTTGCGCCGGGAAATTCTCCCAGAGCTATCAATTCATAATGTCCAGATCTCTTAGCTTCGCGTCGCTCCTATGTGCGTGTCTGATATTTAGCAACGCTTGTTGAGGTCGGCAAGTATTTTATGCTTAAAAGTAAGAGGCGCTGATTTATCCGTCTACAAGTGAATCATGGATTCGAGTGCGTTGTAACGGGCTAGAGTTGACTTAAATGTATCAAATTACGAACTTTCAATCAGCGTGTTGGGGTCAGTAGGCAGTCGTCTAGGTTCGTGGTTTTTTCAGAGGTGACCTGGTTAGCTCCTGCCGCGGTCTGCGGTGATTTATTGTTTAACGGCGAAATCCTTTAATTCATCGTTTTTAGTCCTAGTCCTATATCTCGACGCATCCACCACTATTATAATTTTACTAATTGAACGTATCCTGCGTGTCGCTACTGGTCCAACAGGGAAGGTATTTCAACGAGGTGTTAGTATGGCTGTTACGTTAAAAAAACGCTTGATTCGAATGATCATCGGTTCGGTTGCGGTAGTTGCAACCCCTCTGGTTGCCGCCTTAGGTATGCAGCCAGAAACGTCAGTCGTAATTTTGTACGAAGCTGAAGGCGAAACTAGCATCAACATCAAGAACACCGATGGCATGCCCGCGCTACTGCATTCAAGTATCGAAAATATCCCGGAGGACACCGAGCTGCTGGTGATCTTGACCCCGCCAGTCGCCCGCGTGGAAGCCGGTGAGACGCAACTGGTGCGCTTCCTAAGGCAAGGTGGTGAATCTTTGACGACCCAGCGTCTCAAACGAGTGACATTCGAAGGTATTGTTCAAAAACCTGACTCGGCGGGTAGGGCTACACTGGGTGTGACAGTGCGTCAGAATCTGCCTCTGATCGTGCATCCCAAGGGGTTGGAGCGCAATCGCGAGCCTTGGAAAATGTTGAAGTGGAAAATTAGCGACGGGCAACTGCGAGTCATTAATGACAGTGCCTACGTGGTTCGTATGGCGCAGCAGTTGGAGTTGAGGCCCTCAGGAAAAATGGCCGCTCTTTCCAGGAGTTATGTGTTGCCGGGAGAGACGCTTGCTATCGCGTTAGATCCCCAAGCCAATCAGTCAACTTCGGTGAAGATTAGTCCAGCGACTGTGTATGGCTACTCTGTCGATCATTACAGCGCTCCAATTAGCAAAGCTGTTGCCCGCTAAATTTCTGCTGGCGTCTGCTGCGTTATATAAGGCCTTCCTTATCACCTTGTCAGTTACTGTCTAATCCCATGGAAATACCCTTTCAGACCAACTGCTTCAGGGGGGAGTCGAAACTCACGCCTGAAAAAAGTAACTGTGCAGATCGGCGCTATTTTGCCTTCCTGAATTATGCTCTTTGGAGTGCTCTTGTGCTAATGCCTGTGGTTGCTTGTGCAGGCGTGGAGGTGGTGCCAAAGAAGCACTCAGGGGCGTATGCGCAATTTGATATTGAAACCCTGAAAACACGCGGTGTGGACCCAAGACTGGCAGAGTATTTTCGCGAAGCGGCCAAGTTCTCTGAGGGCTCTCGTGTGGTCTCGCTACTCGTCAATGGTAAGAATATGGGCAGGGCTAGCGCACAGTTCGATCACGAAGGTGAGCTTTGTTTCGACATCGGATTACTATCCAAGGCACAACTGCGCGTACCAAGTTCGGAGTTCGCTCTTAGTCCACAAGGTGTTGCTGCCAAGTGCTATGACTTAGTGGCGGCTTATCCGCAAACCGAGGTGAGCCTGCGTCCAAATAGGGCGGAGGTGTTCCTGGTTGTACCGCAACATGCCCTCAAGGGCGATGCGGTAGAGGCGGCAGACTTTAGCCATGGCGGCAGTGCGGCCTTGATCAACTATGACGTAATGGCAATGCGCTCACGCTTTGCGGGCATTTCGAGAGACTATCTGTCGGGTGCGACCGAGCTCGGATTCAACGCAGGTGACTGGATTATGCGTAGCCGTCAGGTATATACCAAACGGGAAAAACAGGTGAACTTTCGGCATTTGTACGCTTATGGGCAACGTACGTTCACCGATCAAAAAGCGCTAGTGCAGGCGGGAGAGATCAACATCAACAGTCCGCTTTTTTCGGGGGCTTCGATTTTAGGGATACAGATCCTACCCGAAACCGCCTTGAAGAGCGCCGTAGGTTCTGGCGCCATAGTGGAGGGTATCGCCCATTCCCAATCTACGGTAGAGGTGCGGCAGGCGGGTGTGCTCATCTACACCACGATTGTGCCGGAAGGGCCTTTCTCCCTAAGTGATATTCCCCTGATAAACAGTGGTTCGGATTTAGATGTCGGCGTTCGGGACATCAACGGTACAGAGCGGAGATATGTAGTCTCGGCGGCTTCATTTCGGACGGCTGGAGTGGCCCGACCGGGTTATACCTTCGCCACAGGAAAAGTGCGCAGGCTTGGCTACAGCGATGCAAAACCTTCGTGGGTTGCTACTGGTACCGGAACTTGGAATGTATTGAGGGACTTGACTGCTACCGCCGGCCTGATGGGTACTCAATATTATCAATCGATAGGTTGGGGAGGCGATACACGGCTCAAAGGCGACACGACTCTTAGCGTGCGTAATCTCCACTCGGTTGCAGTAAAGGAGGGCGTCAGGGGTACTCAGGCAAGCGTCGCCCTGAGCTCGCGCCTGACGGAGGCTGTATCGGCGAGTGTGTCGGCGACTCAGCAGACTATTGGCTACCGTAACCTTTTGGACACGACACAAAGCACAAACATGGATTGGTACAGAACGCGTTATCAGAGCCAGTACAGCGCCTCGTTTGGCTGGTCTAGCCGTATGCTTGGGAGTTTCAATCTTTCCGTTGCGCCCAGCCGCACCTTTGAGGGGGACTCAAGCAATCGTCTGGTCGGCTCCTGGGGGCAGACGTTCAAGTCTGTAACGGTCTCCGCCAGTGTGGAAACCAGTTTAAGCGGCTCGACAGAATATGGCAGCAATGAAAACACTGTCTATATGAGCGTAAGTGTTCCGCTGGGAGCGATGCGTAGTGTGAGGACCTACGCCAGTCGCCGTGGAGACAGGCAGCGCGCCGGCGCAATGTTCTCTGATGTCGTCAATGATTCACTTAGCTACCATCTAAGCACTGAGCACTCCGGCGAACGCGGCGCGAGTTACTCTTCTGCAAATGTATCGGCGAGACCTCTCTATACCAGCCTTGAGTTGGGCTACGCGCAGGGTGACGAAAGTCAAAACTACAATGGTCGCCTCTCCGGCGGTGTAGTGGCGCACAAGAGTGGTGTGACGCTCTCGCCTTATCAGGTGCAGGATACTTTTGGCATCATCAAAGTCGGTGACCTTCCGGGTGTCAAGATCGCCACTCCTAGTGGGCCAGTCTGGACCGACAAAGCCGGGGAAGCAGTCGTACCACAGCTCAGGGCCTACAGGCAGAGTCGTATCGAAGTGCAGACCCAATCCTTGCCTCGACGAGCTGATCTGCAAAACGGCTTCCAGGTGGTTGGCGCCGGGCGTGGATCGGTTAGCCATTTGCAGTTTAACGTCATCAAGGCCCAACGCTTGCTGATCAGTGCATTCGATGGCTCGGGGCGACCATTGCCCAAAGGTTCTTCGGTACTTGGGGGTAAGAACAACTTTCTCACCACAGTGTTAGACAATGGAACCATCTTCCTGACTGATTCAAACCCTGAGCAAGTCTTTATGGTTTCACTTCCTGATGAAACGTCCTGCCTGTTGAACATCGATTTCCCAGCGGCGACTGACAATGACGCTTTTTACGACGTCACTACGGCGGTGTGCCATGCAGCCTGACGTGAGGGGGAAGCGCTTGTGGTGGTCACCCGCAATAATGGCTGTAGTAGCCAGTGGCGCCTTTGCGGCCGACTGCGATGTGCGATTAACCAACAGCGTGGTGGACTATGGAGTTGTGAGTCGTGGCGAACTGGGCGCCGGCATGGGGATCCCTTTCATGACTCTGGGCACTCGTAAACTCACGCTGACGGCAGTGTGTCATCAAGCGACGACGATGGCACTGCGCTTTGAAGGTGAGTCAGCCGCTCAGGGTGGCTTTCGATTCGCCAGCAAAGGCTGGTTTACGGTCAAGGTGAGTGACGCGACCCTGGATGGCAATGCCGTGCTGCTTGCACATACAACGAATGTTGTAAGTGGTTCAACAGGGGGGGCTTCTGCCATTGATTTACGCCCCGATGGTCGGGTCTCCATCATCACTTTAGGTCAGAAAGCTGTTGGTAAAGTGTTATCGGCTCAAATTGAAATCGAGGCTTTCGTCGACGACGCCTCAACACGCGTACGTGGCGAGACGGTTATGGATGGTAGTGGTGCTCTTGTATTAGATACTCCATGAGTGCACAGAACAAGAAACTGAATTTTGGGCCTAGACCTATATATGTATATAGGTCTAGGCCACAAACTATCGGCGCATCTTTGCGGATGCTGAAAAGAGAACGGGCTCCTGCATATAAAGGAGCAGTTTAGCACTATTGATTCTGGAGACTATTCAATGCATTTCAATCCTAATTTAGCCGCCTACGCCTTGGCAGCTAGTGTCACACTAATTTCTCTCGGAGCCCAGGCAGGTCCTATTGACATAAAGGTTGTTGGTACTATTACTCCGGGTGCATGCGTTCCGAGTATAGCTAGTGGTGGTATTTTCAATTACGGAATTATCGATTCCGAACAGGTGAATCAAACTTCTTACACACTGCTAGATGAAAAAGAACTTGATTTTTCTATAAATTGCACCGCGCCAACTAAGGTTGCTTTAAGTACGGTCGATAATAGAAGTTCCTCAAGGATGTCGGCGCTTGAAACCACTTTGGGGGCTGACGCGCCTTATCTGTACGGGTTGGGTCTCGCCTCAGGAGTTCCAATCGGTAGTTATGTACTGCGCTTGAAGGATAACTCTTTCACTGCGGATGGGAGTGAGGTTTTTATCGTGTCGAGCAACTCTGCGGGCAGTGCGTGGACGGTGCCGACGGGTGAAAATATCCTGCCCGGACCCACTTTTTGGCGGTCCTGGTCTGACACGGCCGGAGGGTTCCCCGTCGAGGTGACCACCCTTGTTGGGAAAATCTCTGTTTTAACTGCGCTGAACAGTGGAGCCAACCTGCCTCTGACTGATGATGCTGAGTTGGACGGTTCGGCGACGCTCACCATGTTCTATCTGTAATAGGCTAAGGTAATCTGTGGTGCGCAGTCACTACGAGTTTGCATAACCGTGCCCATTCCTGATGCCTCCCTAGCCCGGCATAGCCAAACACGGTATGACTATTTACATGCACCATTTGATCATATGGGATAAATTACTCGATGTGCTAACCGATGGTGGGGCCTCAGAGTTTTAAGGGAGGTGTTTCCCCTCAACCCCTTACCCTCTGGTTGATTTTTCTGTTCCGTTGGGGCGCCCTCCTCATGCAATGGCGTCCATGAGGAGGGCCTCATGTTTGACACGAGACCACAGATTCGCATTGCCTTGCTCGACGACCATGAGGTTGTGCGTTATGGCATGGCATCACGCCTGTCGATTGAGACTGATTTCGTGGTCGTTGGCAGCTTTGAAAGCAGCCGTACGATGATCGCCAGCCTGTGCACTGCACCAGCAGATGTTCTGCTTGTTGACTATGCGCTTGGGCCTACTGAAATTGATGGGGTATCGCTAATCCGTGGGCTGAGTGCCAAGTTTCCTGACAGTTATATTCTTGTGCTTTCCTCCCACTACGATCCCGCTACGGTCTCTCTCGCTTTGAGAGTGGGGGCTCGTGGATTCGTTGGTAAAAGTCAAGATGTATCGGGGATTATCAGGGCAATTCGAACCGTGGCTTCCGGTGCGATGTATCTTGAGCCGCAGATGTCTTATCAGCTTGCGCAGAGCAAAATCCCCACCATTTTAGAACCTGACACTAAAACCCCTCATGGTGACGCCAAGCTGCTGCTCGGGGCGAAGTTATCAGTCAAGGAGCGAGAGGTGATTCGATGTTTTCTCGAGGGAATGACTGTCAGCGCGATTGCTCTGAAGTTTGATCGTAGTGCAAAAACCATCAGCACGCAAAAGTCTATGGCGTTTCGCAAGTTAGGCGTGTCTTCAGATAATGAGCTATTTAAACTCAAATACTTGCTGACAGAACTATGAGGTGGCTGGCGATAGTCCCGCTTTTAAGTTCTTTGGTCTGGGTTCAGTCGGCGTTGGCGGAGAAGTTGCTACTTACCGACCAAGAACGCGCGTGGATTGTCAGTCATCCTGTTGTGCGTATTGCGGTGGATCCCGAGTGGAAGCCGATCGAGTATATCGAGAACGGCCAGTACAAGGGGCTAGCTTCCGAATACATCAAAAAGATCGGGCAGCTAACGGGGCTGCGATTCGAGATCGGGCATGACGCAGGCTGGGGCACGGTTACTGAGGTGCTGCAAAAAAAACAAGTGGATGTTCTGCCGGCTACTCTACGTAGTTTTACGACGCCATCTGTGGCCGCACAAGTCAACTTTACGCAAAGCTACTTTGTGGGTACCACCGTTGTTGTCACCCGAGATAATGGGACTTCGATTTATGACTTGCATGAGCTCAACGGCAAATCCATCTCTTTGAAGGGTGGAGGGGCTTACCAAACCAGAGTGGAAGCCTCCTTCCCAGGCATCAACATCATCCCAAGCCGCACAACGGATGAAGAATTGATGGCGGTCGTAGATGGTCGGGCCGATGCTGCTGTGGGAGCGGACGCTGCACTGCTGCCTTATCTAAGGCGCAAGTACAGCGGCGTGTTACACGTTGCGGGAGCTGTAGGCAGCTTGCCTGTAGACCTCTCAATGGCTGTGCGCAATGACTTGCCGTTGTTGCAGAGCATCATCAACAAATCGCTCTCTTCACTTAGTGCAAAAGAAACAGATGAAATGGCTGAGCGTTGGTTCAGTGGAACCGATTACGGCGCGCCTTCGTTCCAAGTGCTATTTCTTCACTATGGTCCTCATCTGTCTTTTATCACGTTCAGTTTGTTCGTGATCAGTGGGCTTGCAATACACGCCCGCCGACAACAACGTCGTGCGGTTCAAAGTGAAAAAGAAAAATCCATGTTTTTGGCTGTTCTCAGCCATGAAATTCGCTCGCCCATGAGTGCGATTTTGGCTTCTATGGAACTGCTCCAGCGCTCGGAACTACCGAAAGAGCCACGTCGCCTATTGGGTGTGGCATCAAATGGTGCAGATGTCTTATTGAGGCTGCTTGATGACGTATTGGATATATCCAAGCTTGAAGCTGGCGGGGTTCAATTGGACATTGCTCCGATGGATATCATGGAGCTGTCCTGCTCTGTCACTGATTTGCTTATGCCTAAAGCTCTTAAAAAAGGCATTGAGCTAGAATTGAAGGAAGATGGCTGCATCCCGTGCCGTGTGATGCTTGATCGAATGCGTGTCGGGCAAATTCTGCACAACTTGATTGCCAATGCAGTGAAGTTCACGCTCAGTGGCAGGGTTACCGTCACTTTAGGCTATGAAGCATCAAACCAGCGCGGTTCCAGGGCGGTATTGAGTCTGCATGTTATCGACACCGGAATTGGGATGGACATGGCGATGGCTCAACGAATGTTCGAGCCCTACACTCAGGCATCAGCGGCAACGGCGCGTAAGTTTGGTGGCACAGGGCTTGGTTTGCGTATCTGCAGGCAGCTGGTTGAGCTAATGAATGGCTCGATCGAGATCCACAGCGAGCTTAATCAGGGGACGACGGTCAGCGTTCAATTGCCTTGTGAGCTACATGACTCTGAACCGCTGCACAATCTAACGCCTCGCACGCCCACACAAGCCGGTCTGTTAAAACTCCACGTACTTGTGGTCGAGGATACATTCGTAAACCAGGTAGTGCTCCAAGCGCAGTTGGATGTCCTGGGTTCTCGGTATATGCTCGCCGAAGACGGTTCTAGTGCTCTGAGGGCTTTGGATAAAGCTCAATATGACATTGTGTTGCTTGATTGCGACCTGCCGGATATTAGTGGCTACGAGGTTGCACGCTCCTGGCGAGAGCGGGAAGCGATCCGCGGGTTGCCACCAACCCCTATGTTGGCTATCTCCGCTTCAACCGAAGAGAGTCACATATCGACCTGCTTCGAGGCAGGTATGGATGGAGTGCTAAGAAAACCAATCACCCTTGGAAAGCTGCGTGACGCAATGCAGCTTTGGAGCAATGTAACTTTTGAGTGTGAAGATAATGGAGGTTTGGGTACCAAGAATCTGGACTATTCAGCAATAGTTGAGGCGTTGGAGGCAGATGCTCGCCGATTACGCGCAGCCTCCCAAGTGGGAGATGTAGCGACCGCTGCATATTACGCACATCGTCTCGTGGGAGCGTGTGAGATGTTGGGCATGGATACGGTAGCCGAGTTAGCCAGAAGTGTAGAGAGCAGATTCTCGCAATTGGTGGATGCCTGTGCTGAGGTAACTCGCACGGAGTTAGATCTATTAGACGCCAGACTTGCAGTCTGGACAAATCAGTCCGTTGAAAATAAAATGGATAGATCGATAATGCATCTCCCCAACAGGGATCACTGATTTTTTCGTTTTTAGTCCTATCCTGATAGGCCTTCGTATCTCTCGTTTGTACAGTGACGGCAAATCGTAACTATGCAAAGCGAGAGAGTCCAATGGCCTCGAAATTGAAAAAATATATTACTTGGTCAACTCCATTAAAAGTACTGATACTAGGTGAGGACCTCACTGGAGACGCTGGCAATAGTATCTGGTACAAACCCACTATTGTTACGACGTTGGAGGCGGTTCAAACAGAGTTGCTGGCTCATCAATTTGATGCGGTCCTAGTTCCTGTCTCGGAAGCCCAAAGCGACGGTTTGGCATTGCCTTCAATTTTGTTAGATATGCGAAAACAAGGGCGATTACTGCGGTTGCCAAACGTATTTTGGTGCGGCACGTTTAGCGAATGCATATTAGCTCCTCACGTCCGATTAGCGCGCGCTGAGGGCGTTTCAGTTCACGTGTTATCGCCTATGGGCACAGATACCGTTCAAGATGTATCGCGATTGTTGGCAGCGGAAAGCCCCGAACTCTGTCATTCTTTTTTTACGGTCCCACTTGAAGTGACAGAGTATGATCTCTTATGTGCGCTTTTGTCTGGTTGCGATTTTCGAATTGTGCTGCAACCGCAAGTTGATTTGCGGTCTGGGCGCTATGTGGGGGCGGAAGCGCTTTCTCGCTGGAAGCACCCCGAGTTAGGAGAGATTTCCCCATCAACTTTCGTGCCGATCGCCAACAAAGCTAGACTTAATCTGCTGTTATTTCACTTCGTGGAGGCTCAAGTAATAGAGCTTTTATGTACGTTGAAGCGCCAAGGTATTGAGATACCGATTTCAGTGAATGCGTCGGCCGAGACGTTGCGTACAAAAGGCATGTCCAGCCGACTAATGCAACGCCTAGCAAGTGCTGGGGTGACAAGTTCGATGTTAAAAATTGAATTGACTGAAGATGTACTAGTCGGCGATATGATGTCGTTATCGGCTGCTTTGTCGGGCATGCGGGTCTGTGGTTTCCCGATTGCTTTAGATGATTTTGGCTGCGGAGGCGCGACGTTAGATTTGTTAACTAAGTTGCCATTTTCGGAGGTGAAAATCGACGGAAATTTTGTGCGCAAGATGAGAAGCGAACCTGGTTGCAAAGCGGCGGTACTTTCAGCTATCTCCATTGCAAATGAGATGAGTATCGACTGTATTGCAGAAGGAATAGAAACACCAGAGCAATTGAAAGATCTGCTCTTTGCAGGTTGTAAGTATGGTCAAGGCTTCGCACTATCTCCTCCACTAGAGGTAAGTAAGTTTATAGAGGCTGTCGCGTGTAATGCGTTGGGTGAGATTTCAACCTGAGCTAGATAGTTTGTCGTTGGAAGTGAGTCTTTTCGTTAGACGAAAAAAATACACTAGTGATTATCTCACAATGCTATTTTTGTTCGAAGGCTACATTCGCACGTATGAACGCTGGCTATATTAGGCTGTGGTGCTGGATCTGTTTTCTCGCTAGGTTGTTGGCTTGTTCATGAGGGCTCAGATGGTCATGATTTAGCCATTTGATGCATTAGTGATGGAGGTTTGGAGGCGTAAACTGAAGTAAGAGATGATGGTTTACTCAGACCAAGGTAGCCAGTACAGCAGCTTTGATTGGCGCAGTTTTTTGAAAGTGAACAATTTAGTTGCCAGCAGGAGTAGCCGAGGCTACTGTAATGACCACGCCGTGGTAGAGAGCTTTTTCCAGTTTCTAAAACTGGAACGAATAGAGCGGAAGCCTATACCAAGCGGGAAGGTATTCGTTGTGATCTGTTCGATTACATCGCTATATTCTATAGCGCAAAAAATTCGACATGGTCAGGTAGCGATTGTGTATTCTTAATTTCGAAGAAATCAAACAGTTATAAAGAGACGAATGATATGTTAACCCTTCCTAAGGGAGAGAGCCAAGGCTTAATGGTCAAACCCCGCTGGCCGTCTTCTGAAGTTTTAATTGAAGAAAATGTTTTTCTTAAATTGATTGACGTGCAGTCGAAGCTTCCACCATCAATTCGGCTACTGCTCGTTCGGGGTTATGAAAACAAAAAAAGTCAACTGGGTTTATTCAGGAGCCTATCAAGATGGTTGGGCGTCAAGTTTTTTTGCGCATGCTACCCTGGCCGAAAAGACGAATTGAACGATATATTTGGTTCCAACGGTCATGATGTCGATGGCTCTCATGTGGATGTCTCAATTGTTTTCAATGGGGAGCGGCTGCGATTTCTTCCGTTCGGCGTATTCACATCACAATCTCACCAACGCCGGAGAGCACAAAAACACCTTGCTGTTATTGAGAAAGTTAAGTTCGCTTTAAAGCAATGTGGTTTTGAGATTCATCGAAATCAAACAGAAAGTATGCAGATTCATTGTGATTACAAAGGGTAGTGCAACACCAATAACTAATCGTTCTTGCAACGAGTCGCCCCATAATCATTGCTCTCCCGAATTGGGGTGAAAGCGTACCAGCCGAACGTCCGATTTCGGCTGAAGCGGACATTCACGATTGGAGCGCTTAAATCCATACACGACCATAGATACGGTATCCAAAGATTATGTAGCCTCAGGGAAGGTCTTATCGTTCTGCTCCATTGCTACTTGGCTCGTTTCAGGACTTTAACTCAACGGGGGGG
>Ga0265296_1000696_pt1 | contig 46574 bp, 49 predicted proteins | sample MunlanPumphouse1_FD_189073 | JGI IMG/M metagenome (GOLD analysis project Ga0265296, IMG submission 189073) | Groundwater microbial communities from a municipal landfill in Southern Ontario, Canada - Pumphouse #1 | ecosystem: Environmental > Aquatic > Deep subsurface > Groundwater | place... | reverse complement strand
AAACACAAGACCAACTGCGGAAGAAACAATAATTCCAATTATTGCAGCCCCCACTGGAAAAGAAAATACCCAATTATAAGAAGTGAACTTGACTATACCAATGGAAATAATAAAAGATAATCCTGCCCCAACAATTATTCCAATAATTCCACCCAGGGCAGTTAAAATTATTGCTTCAAAAAGAAATTGCATTAAAATATCTTGATCTGTTGCCCCCAAAGCTTTTCTCAAACCGATTTCTCTGGTTCGTTCTGTTACAGATACGAGCATGATATTCATAATACCAACTCCGCCAACTACAAGAGATATCGCGGCAACTGCAGTTATCAAAAGAGCCAATACACTCATCACTGTATCCATTGTTTTTATTGCGTCAATCATACTGGTAACACTAAAATCATCTTTGTCCGGATCTGTAATATTGTGGGAATTCCTAAGGGTGATAGTTACATCATTAACAAGCTTAGAAACATTTGCCTCTGTATCCGCTTCTACTATTACATGCTGGAAATATTTATAACCTAAAATATATTGCTGAGCAGAGGTATATGGAACAAGCACTGCATCATCAAAACTAAAAGCAGTCTGACCTCCTTCAGGCATAACTCCGATAATTTTAAAATTTCTGCCTTTAATTTTTATTTTTTGCCCAATAACTTGATTTTCATTTTTTAAAAGCTCTTTTCTTACTTTGGACCCTATAACTACAACACTAGCATTGCTCTTAACATCATCCTCTTCTAAAAATCTGCCCGTTTCCGGCTTAAGATCATACATTTCCGTACCAAGTTCAGTCATTCCATAAAGTGTAACTTGACGAACTTCGTTAGCATAAGAAATAGTTTCACTGCCAAATACCATGGGCATTATATTAGATAAATTTGGAACATTACCTTTTCTCTTTAGAGCCTCTACATCTTTTTGAGTCAGAGAATCTGAAAAGACGGCTAAAAAATCTGTCATTCCTTTTGGTTTTCCGCCAGGCCTTATTTCTACAACTCGAGAACCAACCTGTCCTCGGATTTCTCCCAAAATTAAATCTTTAGCTCCCTGGCCGATAGACATAATCAAAATTATTGAAGCAATACCTATTACAATACCAAGAATAGTTAAAATTGATCGCGATTTGTGCGATGCAAGACCTGTTATTGATGTTTTTATACTGTATTTTAAATTCATTTTTTTATTTTATAAAACAATCTCCTTTTGTCCTTCTGTTTTTTACTTTATCATCACATTCTATTTTTCCATCATGAATCCTGACTACCCTTTCTGCATATTCTGCAGTGTATGTTTCATGCGTTATAAGAACAACCGTATGTCCCATTTCTGTGTTAAGTTTTTGTATAATTTCAATAATTGCTTGTCCAGATTTTGAATCTAAGTTACCTGTAGGTTCGTCTGCAAAAATAACCTCTGGGTCGTTTACTAGAGCTCTAGCTATAGCAACACGCTGTTTTTCTCCACCAGACAACTGGAACGCTTGATGATTTAGTCTGTGTTCCAGACCAACAGAGATTACTGCATCCGTAGCAATTCTGTTCCATTCTGATTCTGGCTTATCAGAATACATAAGAGGAAGCTTGATATTTTCAAGCACAGTCGCATGAGGCAAAAGATTAAAAGCTTGAAAAACAAAACCCATTTTTTGATTTCGAATTTTTGCTACTTCTGCAGAATTATAAGAACTAATATTTTTTCCAGAAAAATGATACGTTCCACTAGTCGGATTATCCAATAATCCTATTATGTGAAGCAGAGTGGATTTTCCAGAACCTGAATGTCCCATAACAGCAACAAATTCTCCTTTTTCTATATTAAGATCGATCCCGCGCAATGCTTCAGTCTTTGCACCCTCATTATCATAAACTTTTGAGAGATTTTTAATTTCTATAAGAGCCACGTTTTTATTATAAATTATATGAGGCTAAGATAATGTCTCCTTCTTTTAATCCTGAAACAATTTCTACATATCCATCAACGCTTCTAATACCTGTAATTACTTTTGTTTCTATGGTTTTATTTTTATCTTTTGGATCAACTAATTTAACATATTTTGCTGAGTCCATAGAATAAACGGATCTTGAAGGAACCGAAATAACATCATTTTTCTGTTCAGTTAATATATCTAGGTTTGCAGTCATTCCAGATTTAATTCTAGTATCATTAGCTGATGTAAATTTTAGTGTGACTTTATATGTAGGAACTCCGCCAATAATTGTTTCCCCTGGATCAATTTTTATAACTGATGTCTGAAAAAACGTATCAGAGCCGTATGCATCAAGAGTTGTAGTTGCAATATTTCCAATTTTTATTTTTGCTATATCAACTTCAGGAATATATGATTCAATATCATATTGTCCGAGCGATATAATAGAAATAGCAGTTAAGCCAGACTGCATAGTTTGGCCGACTTTTGCATTTACATTTGTGATAACACCGTTAATTGGAGAAACAATAATTGACTGATTGAGTCTTGCCTGTGCCGCATCGACATTAGCTTGCGCTTGTTCTACTGTAGCCTCTTGAACACTCATCGTGCCTGAACTGTTTTCTGAAATATTCAAATCGTAATTTATTTTTGCTGAATTGTAGGCGGTATTTGCAGTATTCAAATTTGAATATGCTAAAGCGATAGACGCTCTTGCTCCGGAAACAGCAGCTTTATATCCATCTATTGTTGTCTGAGGTAAATTAGAACTTGTAGTTAAGGAATTGACTCCTAAAGCAACTTTATCTACAAAAGTTTTAATCTGATCCAAATAAGAATATGCCGTATCTACAGGAAGCGATGAACCTTTTATATCCCAATCATTCAAACTAAGCTCTACTTGATATCTGGAAGTATTGATATCATTTTCAAGCTGAGAATTATTTAAAGCGATAGTTATTTTAGCATTACTTGTTCTTGGATTGGTAAACAATTGATCTACATTATTTCTTATAGCATCATCCAATTTTGAATATGCATCAGTTATTTTACTTTGAAGTGATACCAGAGCATCATTAAGAGAACTTTTTGATGTAACAAGTCCTGATGAAAGATTTGCTTGTGCAATTTTTAATCCAGCTTTTGCTTGCTCCACAGATGCAACTAAATCAGCATTAGAAAGCGATGCGAGATACTCCCCTTGATATACTTTATCTCCTATAGAGACAGCGACACGAGAAACCTGTCCGCTTGTTTCAAAAGAAAGATCCAAATCAGAAAGCGGTTTGACGTTTCCAGTCGTACTCACCTCTTCAACAAGGTTGTGCTTCTCTACAATAACGCTTTCTACAATAGGAGTTTTTTTACCTCCGAATATCATGAACAACAAAATAATGACGATAAGCACGATCAGCGCTGTCCACCATTTATTTTTTAGTACAAAACTTTTTATTTTTGGAAATATCCTTTTCATATTTTTATTAATATTATTTATAAATAATGGCAACTTTTTATGACAATGTTTATCATTATATTCCGTAGTATTCTATCACATTTTAATTATTTTTAAACAATAAAAAAACACTAACTTCCATTAGTGTTTTTTATTTATTTTTTAATTAATAAATTTTACAAAGAAACTTGAATTTGGTTTGAATACACTCCGCAAGCTCCTCCAAGATATTCACAAACTCTTGCATAATACGTACCGCTGCCATTAAATGGTTCTATGCTTGTGTTTGTAGCTGATGGATCAGATAAATATATGTATTGGTCACCTTCTCTTGTTGGATATGCTGGTGCTGAATTCTTTGACCAAACTATTTTAAAGCCGTTTTTTGAATATCCTACAGCTGACCAAGTTAAAGATTTGCCGCTATTTGTTAATTTTATTGAAGAAACGACTGAGTCTCGATTTTTGACTTCAGTATTATTTGTAAAATAATTTTTTTGACACTTTAAAGTTTTTATATAAGTTCTGGTTGCAGCATTCAATTCACCAGACTGTTCCAAGCCTGCAGCTTTCTGAAAGGCTATTACAGAAGCACGAGTAATCTTACCGAAATATCCAGTAGCAGTTTGAGCTGCTGAAAAATATCCTTTTTCCTTCAAAAAATTCTGCACATTTTTTACAACTTCTTTTTGAGTTGAATCCTCACCATCTCCAATCGATAAATCTACGTCTGCAATATTACATTGAACTTTGTTACTTCTAATTTCCTCAAGTTGTTTTTGCAACTTAGCTATTAATGTTACTAATTGATCTTCAGTATAAGAAGATGTATCTGTTGTGTTCATAGCAAATGCAAAAGCAGGAAGTACCAAAAGGCTTAGAGCTATTAAATATCCAATATATTTTTTCATGATTTTATTATTTATTGATAATTAAATCTACTAAAACTTCGACTCCACAATTATACCAAATAAAGCAAATAAATAGTATTCAAGGTGGACTTGGCGAGAATCGAAACTTACAGTTTCAGTACACCTTTTGGCTCTTTTATTTCGCTTCGCTCATAAAATAGACTCAAAAGGTCTTCGATTCTCGTACAAAAGCACTCCCAGTGCTTTTTCAAGTCCACAACAAATCACCCAAAATGGGTTAATTTGTTGTGGACTTGGCGAGAATCGAACTCGCGTTTCTACAATGCGAATGTAATGTATTACCACTATACTACAAGCCCTTTTTAATGTCTGTGGACCGCACCGGGATCGAACCGGTCGCCTCTCCCATGCCATGGGAACGCTCTACCAAATGAGCTAGCGGCCCTTTAATTATTGGTCCAAAAAGTATATTATAAAAAGTGCTAAAAATCAAAAGGACATTTAGCTCAGTTGGTTAGAGCATATGATTCACATTCGTAAGGTTGAGGTTGGGATTGGGACCCAACCGAAAAACCTTTTGTGATAATTTTAGGGCAAAGCGAATAAAAATATCCAAAAGGTATACTGCTCCTGTAAGGAGACAGGTTCGAATCCTGTAATGTCAAAATATATTTTAGAATCCCATCATTTTCGTTACCACAAAAATTAAAGCGATTCCTAAGATAGTAGAAACTGTTGTCCAAATTTTTGGATGACCATGATGGCTTTCAGGCAATAAATCGCTCGCGCCAAGATAAATAAACAAACCGCAAAATACAGAAATCAATATTGGAAAAATATTTATAGGAATTGAAACAAAAACAGATAACAATATTCCAAAAACCGGAGCAGCCGCATCTATCAACAGCCATTTTCTAGCCTTCTTAATATCACCTCCAGATCTGACAATCATATTTACCGTATTTATTCCATCAGAAAAAGCATGAGTAAATATTGCAACAGCTAAAGCGAGACCAACTGCCGGAGAAATTTGAAAAGATAATCCAACAACAATGCCATCTATAAGGCTATGCAAAGATATACTCCCCGCACCAAGCACCCCTTTATGATTATGATTCTCACACTCGACATCATGGTGCGAATGAGCCAAAGATCTATCTAAAATCATGTAAATCAAAAAACCAGATACTATAAAAATAGTGATTGTTTCTATTTGATAAAAATCTTTTCCGGTTTTAAAAGCTTCCGGCAATAAATCAAAAAATGCCACACCTATGACGGATCCGGCAGAAAAACCTAAAATTAAGTGCAGTTTATCCTTGAATTTCAGCGCAAAAGTTCCACCTAAAATAACAGATGCAAAAATCGCTAAAGCTGAAATAACAAGGAGAGTCATTTATCCTATTAATTTGATTACAAGAATAGCAATCAAAATGACGAATAATAAATTTTTATACTCCCAAACGCTATGAGAAGTAATTATTCCCAGAAGCCACAAAACTAGCAGCACAATAATTATAGTTTTTATTACCCACATCATATAGACAATATATTATCACAATTAATTTCGTATTTAAAATATATGCTGGATTAAGCCAGATGTCAAACAATACAAAACAATATTAATTTGATAACATAATAAAATCAGATTGGCATTAATTAATAAAATAATCTTTTTGACAAAAAATGAAAAATAAAAAAACCAAATTTATAATTTTAATGCTTGTACTCAGCTTATCTTATATATCTTTAAGATACACGGTAAACATTTCTGTCAATAAAAATAATGTACAAGGCCAAGAGTTAACAAAAACCATCACAATCAAACCAAAACAAATTGATGACATTTTAGTTAATCCTGGTATTGGTTTTACAACTTTTAATAATTACAACGGGAATGTAACTAATTATCCTGTTTCTGGTATCGCATATTATAGATGGTACTGGGATCAAATTGAACCAACTAAAGGAAATATTAATTTCAGTTATTTTGATGAAGTTCTTAGGAATGCCGCCAAAGCAGGACAAAAAGTTGCTTTCAGAATAATGGCGGCGAGCGATTCAAGCGATTCGGATCTTATTAGAATACCAGATTGGTTAAAACAAGAAGGTTGTAATGGATTTTGGTATGGTTCTTATCCATATCATTTTATGCCAGATTTTTCAGATGCAAATTTTTTGGCAAATGTGCACAGAGTTATTAAAGCATTCGGAGACAGATATAATGGCGATTCCAGAATCGATCACATTGATGTTGGTTTTGTCGGACATTGGGGTGAATGGCATGTTTATCAAGCAGAATCCGCTGGTGCAATAATGCCTGACTATAATACAGGAAAACTTTATATTGATTGGTGGCTTGAAGCATTTCCTAATACTCAAATATTTACGCTGATTAACGGAGAAAATCTTTTATCTTATGCAGTAAATAAAGGAGTTGGTTGGCGAGCTGACGGCTTTGGAGGTGCTTATCAAATGGATATTTACCCAAAGGTTTTGCAAAATCAAGGTATTACTGATGCATGGAAAAAAGTTCCTGTCGCTTTTGAAACTTATTCCACAATTTCTTTTTTAGTTTCTCATTTTGGATTGAATATAGATGATCTTATAAATCAAGCTGTCAGTTATCATGCTTCAATATTTAATAATAAATCAGAACCAATACCAGCTGCCTTAACAGATAAGGTCAATCAATTAGCTAAAAAACTAGGTTATAGATTTGTAGTAGATACTGTGGACCTGCCAGAACATATAAAAACAAATGATAAAATATCAATATCTTCTGTCTGGGAAAATATTGGAATTGCTCCTATATATAAAAAATATGAAATCGCTTTTAGATTAAAAAAACTTGATAATACTGTTGCTTCAATATATAAAAGCAATATCGACATAAGAAATTGGATTCCAGGAAAATATAATGTGGATATTGAAACAGATGTAAATGTTCCTTCAGGAGAATATTATTTAGATGTTGCTATGGTTAAAGAAGGAACAAATGAATCAGCTATAAATTTAGCAATATCTGAAAAACAACCAGATGGATGGTATCAACTAACAAAAATTGCAGTGGAATAAAAAAATCTTTTTACTTTAAAGCTTCTCCACACTGAGTACAGAATTTTGTTCCAATCGGGTAATCAATATTGCATTTTGGACAAGTCACCAATAATTTGGCTCCGCATTCTGGACAAAATTTTAAAGTTGGATCAGTTATTTCTTTGCCACATTTTGGACATTTCGGTATTTTAGCTTCTGGAGATTTTTTTTCAAAAATCTTGGAAGATGCTTTGCTAATTCCACTGGAAACTTCTTGACCAACTTTCCAACTAACTTCGTTTTTTACTTTATTTACAATATCATCTAAAAATCCCATATTTTTAATAGCTATTATGATAAATTTAATTGACCTTTATTAATTTTGTGCTGGAGTGTACCAAATACTAATATTTTGATCATCACCAAAAAAAGAGAATTCTATTTCCGTTCCTTTATTTGACATAATAAGAGTACCTGAATCTGCAGTAACTTCGTTTGTAGTAGTTTCAAATCCTTCCTTTGCGTAAAATTCTTCTAGCTTAGTTAAATCTTCAGGTAAAATTAATCTTGGAACTTTAAGTACAGCCTTGAATGATCCTTCATAATCATAATACTTTCCATAAGATATAACTTTTGATTTGCCAAAAACTTTTTCTATTTCAGGTTTTACATTTTCAGTAAAAATCGGCAAAGTATTGCTGCTTAAAACAACTTCTTTAGCTTCATTAAAGATATCCTCTGGAGTTTTTATAACTTCCCCATTTGTTGTTGTTCCTGTTCCTAAGTCCTGTTTAAAACTGCCTTTGGTCATATCTTGAAAAGCTTGCTGTATTGAACGACCTTTGAGCCAACTGCTTGCACCATAACATAGACCTCCAACAATTAATAAAATTACTAATATTATTATCAAGGTTTTTTTATTCATACCAAAAATTATATCAAATTTATTTTTGCAAGCAAACTTACTTATCACCATAATTTAAAAACCACTATTTTTTACAAAACAGCAGTTTTTAAACACTTATTAATTCTATGAGTGTAGTGAGATAAATTAAAATTTGAACTGTTCACCATACTTTCCAATTATTGGTAGTGGTTTTTGTTCGCCTTTAGATGCAGATATAATACCGACAATCATCAAGATAAATAGGAAAATACGCAATAACGTTTTTATTATCCCTAATTGCCAAGGAAGAATCATGCCTAAAATACCGATCAATACTCCACCAATAAAGAGAACGAGTCCTTGTTTAACATGGTACTTAACGAAAGGATCATTTTTTGCTTCAGTTAACAAAGGAAGAAAAAAGATAATATAGGCCAAAATTGCCATGCCTGTATTTTTTCCTTTAGAAGTAGGAGATTGTTTTGTTTCTTCTGCCATAATTTTAAAATTATTTTATTTTACAATTTCTGTTTAATCGACCTTTGATATGTACTGCGTCATTATAACAACCTTTTTATTTGTTTCATAATAATATTACATTTATATTTTTAAATTTTTCCTTAAGATATTTTACAACAAACTTTTTTGATTCTTCTTCCATTGTTACAACCTTGCCTTGAACTTTGAATTCTGTCTTATCAGAACAATTATATTTTAATTTAAGATTATTATTTTCAAAATCAACTAACTCAAGAGAAACACCGCCTACAGGAGGCCTTTGATTAAAATTATCAATAATATTTTTAACTTCTTCTTTTGTCATAAAAATTATTTTTTATTTGAAATAAATTATACTACATCCCCCGAACTTGGATGGTTGTAAGAAGGCAAACTGATTTCAATCAACGGTCTGAATTTTTGCAGATTGCTTTCAGCCATCTCCAAGGCTTTTTCTGCTCCAGTAGTAGCATTATAGCCAATGGTCGGAGCATCTATATTTTTTAACTGAATTTTTGCAACTTCTATCAATTCTTTTTCTCCTGATTCTTCTGCAAATTTTAATTGTTCCAAAGCTTCCTTTTTCTGTCCTTCTTTGTCCGCTTCGCGCGCTGCCATGCCTTTCATCATTGCCTCATTATTTTCTTCTCTTTTCAAAATTATTTTAGCTGCATTCTCCATATCTTTATCACCCAAAGTTTTTGCATATTCAGCCATTTTTTGAGCTTTTTCCACACTTAAAGATTTTCCGCTTAGCTTGTATTCATATTCATTTTTCATTTGCAAAGAAGCTATATAAGAAGAAATCGGCATCCACATTTTCATTATGGCTTCAACTCTTTGATCTGGACTCTTGCTTCCATCGGTTTCATATAAAGTTCCCCTCATTGCAGTTATTTTTACTGGATTATACTGAGCTGTAGAAATTTTCTTAGACATCTTACTAGAACCTTTTAGAGCCACACGGCTAGTGGTAGCAAAAATTACAACTGATCCATCCTTGTTCAATTCAATAAAAGAATTAATTTCATCACTTCCTTTCTTACTTGCAGACGATTTTAATTCACCAAGTGCACCAGCAACTTTTGATAGATATGCAGCACCTAAGCTAGCACCTGCTTTTTCCATAGCGTCTTTGACCATTTCGTTCATAAGCCCGCCCGCTTGATTAAATTCAACTTCAGGAAAACCGGAGGTAAACTTTACTATATTATTAACATCTCGCCCTGCTTTTTTTACTTTAATATTAAACAATCCACTCAATAATTCTATTCCTTCTATTTTATGAGCATGAACAGTTGAAGTTGATTCTCTTTTGATGGCATCTGGAACTTGAGATGGAACCATATAACCTGGAGCAGGATGAGAAACTTTTTCTTGAATTGAAATTTTTAATTCGCTATTTGGAAAAATAAAAACATGCCAATAATTATTCTCTTCATCTTGCGTTTCATCTTTCAATTCCAATACAAAAGATTTATCTTCAGTTCCGATAATATCACCGTCTTTTATAATAAAAGGCAATTCAGCTGAACTTTCCGGAATAGTGACTTTTTTTGCGCCTCGCTTAATATAAGCTTTGCCAAAAGTGTTAAAAACAATTGGAAATATTGATGTATCATGTGTCGATGATAAAAAAGAGATTAAATGTTTTTTAAGCAAATCTACTTTCGGCTGGATTTTTGCATCATAATATCGTTCTACGCAAATTCCGCCAATATGCTTAGTAGTTAAAATTGGAGGATTAATTTTAAATTCTTCTTCAATTTTTTTACACTCTTCAAGCTCTTTAAAAGTAGCTGCCATTTTAGCTCCACTGGCTTTTGCTTCTTCATATTTTTCAGTAAAAGCCATTGGTTCCTTTTTAGCTTTTTCAGCAGACTGATCCATTACAGATTTTATTCTTTTTAAAAAATCTTCTTGAGATTCAGTTTGATCTGAACTTGATTTAACCACTTTTTTGATTTTGTTATTTTTTTTATCTGCCATTTTTTAAGCCACTTTATTTTTTGGATCAAGAGGAGCGTAATTCCTTGGTGCCTTAGCTGCATTTTTATACATATCAAAAGATTGGTTTCTTATCGCTTCCATCTTCGGAGCCGCATCTTTTTGCAGTCTTGCCATACTTGCAGCACCTTCCTCGCCTATACCTTCACTCAAACCTTTAACCATTGCAGAAGCCTCTTTCATTTTTTCCATAATCCCCTCTTTCTCCATCATTTTAGTCATCTCTGGTAAATCTTTAATTTGTTTTAATTGTTCTTCGGAAATTTTTTGACCGCCCATCTTTGCAAGTCTTTCCAAATCAGCAGGAGATAAATTTTTAAACATTTCCATACTGGACATGCTTTGCTCAAAAATCTTACCAATATCTTTATAGTTTCCCATAGCAGGAACAGTAGTTGGACTGACAACAACCATCTCCGGCTTCATTGTTGCAGAAAAATTATAGTCCATAAAAAATTTATCCATACTGATGAAAGATTTTTTATAAATAGCATTGCCTGTAACAATAATTTCACAAAGACCATTACTGCGCTTAACGGTAAAAGATTTTTTTGTATTTTTATTTATGAATTCTATTTCTCCGCTTGTTTTTATATTTTCTGAAGCCAATGGATTGCAATACAGATTTCCATTATACAAATCAAATACCCCAAAACCTCCGTCTTTTTTAAAAATAATATCTGCCACTGGAGTAATCAATTTGTCTTCATTGCCATCAGAACGATAATTAAAAGTACCTTTGATAAGTTCCACACTATCAAACTTTTCACCATAAAATCTTTTTTTAGCTGTTTTATCAGTTCTATCCCAAGATTCAACTTCACCAATTTTTATTTCTGACTCAGGCCATAGTGTAACTGTTCTAGATATACTGTATTCATTGTCTGGTTTATCTTTGCCTTTATCATAGGAACTACTAACACTTACTAAAGTGTCTTTGCCTGCAATAATAGTATCTCCGCTTTCTATTTTAGGTTGATCTTCGTGAACTTTTTTAAGTTTCTCATAATCTCGTTTTTTTCGCGCTTCTTCAGCCAATTTCATTTCTTCATCAAAGGAAATAATTTTTACTTTTTTACCATTCTTTTTCACTATAACACCGTTGTCACCAGTTACATTCAAATTTATATTTCCTGTTTGAATATCAAAATTCATTGCATAATTTTATCATAAAAAAAATCGAACAACAATTGATTATTTGTTTTTGAAATAATTTTTCTAAAAAAATGACGTCTAAGTACTCTAAGGTGGACTTAGGGAGTTGTTTTTGGAATCAGTTTGCTAAAGAATGTGAGCATTTGGTTCAAATAATAAAAGAATATGAAGCAGATAAAACTGACTCATAAAATGTAATTTATATCAATTTTTCCAAAACAACAATACTACCCTGCCACATTATAACAAATAATTCCTGTTCTCAAAAGCTCAGCAAAATAACAAAATCATCGTTCATTAACGTTAGTTATTTTATTCTTTTTTAAGAAAGACATCCTATAACTATGAACTCAAGATTGGGTAATCTATACAGACACTTGCAATATAATCAACTTGCGATATACTAGATGTACCTGCTCGTGGATACGAGTTTCGATTCGCAAGACCTGGCTTAAACGCCAGGTTTTTGCTTTATATTTTTTCAATATTAGTAATATATCTTTTAATACGCTGAGCATTAACAACGAGATTTACACTCTTTCTCAAATCATCAGTAATATGACCTCCTTTAACCAAAATTATCTTTTTACCTTTCTTTGTAAGATATCTAAATAGTGCTATAAAATCTGCATCGCCTGAGAACATAACGAGAGTGTTATAATTATCTAAAAGTCTTATTGAATCAACCGACATTTCAACATCAAAATTGCATTTGGGGATTTTAACGAAAGAGCCATCACAATCGGTAAAAGTGATTCTTGTATTAGCCATAAGTTCATTATCTTTCAAATGATGTCGTACATATTGTATTTGTTTACTAAATACTCTATGTTTGCCAAAAACGTTTTTAACCGCTGATATAAATTTCGTGGAACCAGATTTTTGAATATCAGTCCCATAATAAAATCTTACATCTGTGGAAAAAAGATTCGCAAAATCTTTAAGTCCTTCTAAATTTATCCTTAATTTTTCACCATCTGGAATAGCTTTGTTATCGGCATCCTGCCTATCTTCTTCAAACCAATGGTTTATATTTCCAAAATCTAGTATTGAAAGAATCTTTCCGTAATCTTCGTTTATTTTTAGTTCATTTCTAACAAATTGTTTTTTAAATTCTTCCAACTGCATAAAGTGAAGCTTATCATATTTTAAATAAAATTAAATGGGCACTATTGAATCAACATGACTTGACGTTTAAATCAACTGCTGTATTTGTATTCTTATAAACAATAATTTCAATAAACCAAATGGAAAAAACAAAAGATGAATTAACTATAAGGGAAGAAATATCATTAGACTATTTTGCTAGCATTCTAGTTGAAGCATATTTGGACGAAAAGGCTGAAACGAATCCTAAGTTTATATATCCGCGAGAGAAAGATCTTATAAAAAATTTGATAAAAGATAGCAAGCTGAGAAATAAACTTTTTAAGATGGAGTTGAAAGACTGTTTGTAAGTTATCCACAGGACTTGTCGTTTAAGCCAACTTAGTGGACCCGAGCGGACTCGAACCGCTTACCTCCTCATTGCAAATGAGGCGTTCTACCAGCTGAACTACGGGCCCAGTGGCTAAAAGATTAACATATAAATATCATTTTTCCAAGCCACTTTTAACTTTTCCTCACTGCTCCAAAGCTAAAGTAATAACATGATCCAAAAAATGTGTTAATGAACATCCTACAGCTTCCAAAGATTTTGGAAGCAAAGATTCTTTTGTAAGTCCCGGCAATGTATTGACTTCGAGAATATAAATTCCTCTTTTCGGACTGACTATAAAATCAGATCTTGAGTAGTGCCTTAAACCTAAAATTCTGTGCGCTTCCACAGCCATGTTTTGTATAGTCTTTTTTTCTTTATCAGAAAAATTACCTGGACAAACTTCGCACGAACATCCGGAATATTTTGCATCGTAACCAAAAAATTCAAACTCTTTTGGCTGAAGTATTTCCACTGGCAAAAGAGGATAAATCGTTTCTCCTCTAAAATTTTCTACTACACCGCACGTAGCTTCTTTTCCTTTTATAAATTCTTCAACAATAACGACATTGGAATATTTCAAGGCTTTTTCTATAGCCGGTAAAATTTCTTTTAATGTTTTTACAAGTGATACTCCTATGGATGATCCACTTCCTCCCGGTTTTACAATTCCCGGCATTGGAAATGTTTTGAAAATTACCTGATCTATACCTTCCAGATTATCGCCTTTCTTTATCACTTTATACACTGGAGTTTTTAAGCCAGCTTTTATAAAAATATCTTTAGTCAAAGCTTTATTCATGCCGAGTGCTGAAGCTAGTGCTCGTGAACCCGTATATTTAACTCCAAAATGATCCATGAGCTGCTGCACTTTTCCGTCTTCTCCATATTCTCCATGCATAGCATTAAAAACAACATCTGCGATTCTAAAAAGTTTTTCAGGAGTTATCGAAACGCCATCAAGGTACCATGCTTTGTCTTTAGCAACAAAAACATCCACAGGAATATATTTATCGGAAAGATTTTCCAAAATATTTTTTCCCGATTTCATAGAAACTTCACTTTCTACTCCAGGGCCGCCTCTTAATACTGCAACTTTGATTCTTTGCATACTGAGGCAATTATAGCATCACTAAGCAAATTACAAAACAAAACTTTTGTTTCTAAGTTCCCTGTGATATTTAATAGCAAATCTATGTGCTTCACTGTTTGCAAGCAATATTTCACTTTCATATTTATGTATAACATCTTCCCTTCCGACAATCATTTTTGGTCTATGTTTTTCATCTTTCACTACAGCTACAATCGCAATTTCTATTCCCAATTTTTTCAATACTTTTTCAGCAATATTTTTTTGAGCTTTTGAGCCATCAACCACTACGATATCTGGAAAGCTCCACTCAGGATGATTAAATCTCCTTTTCAGTATTTCTCCAAGACCAGCTACATCATTTTGTATGCTTTCATTGATTTTAAATTTCCTATATTCTGCTTTATTCACAATACCGTTTTCTACGACAGTCATTACTCCGACAGTATTCGTACCGCTTATATGAGCTACATCATATGCCTCTACTCTAAATGTTTTTTCATTTTTGTTTTCTATATTTTCTTCTTTTATAAGTGCAACATCCTGGATATGATTTAAAGCAAAAAGAGTTTTCTTGATTTTGTCTGCTTTTTCAAATTCTTGTTTCGCGGCAGATGCTTTCATTTCTTTTTCAAGATTTTTAATAATACTTGTTTTTTTACCTTCAAAAAATAGAGAAATATTTTTTATAGTTTTTGCATAATTATTTTTGGCTTCATTATTTCCGATTTCTGGCGCTAAGCCTATTTCTCTATAAAATCCATAACCAGTCTTTTTTTCAGAATATTTATCAAGAAATGGAAAAATTCTACGAACAATCTTCAAAGCTTCTTTTAATTGAGTCCCATTTGTAAAAGGACCGAATTTTTCTTTTATTAAAAATGAATTATCATTTTGTTCAAGCACTTTGCCGCGTTCAATCAAAACTTTAGGAAAATCTTCTTTTGTAATAACAACATAATTATAGCTTCTATCATCTTTTTCTTTTGTGTTGTATCTTGGCTGATATTTTTTTATCAAATTTGATTCAAGTATCAAAGCTTCCAAAACAGAATCAGTTTCAACAAAATCTATATTGTTTGCCTGAAAAACCATATCAACAATAAGCGGTCCACGGGTTCCTATCAGATCATTTGAAAAATAACTCTTCACTCTATCTTTAAGCGAAGTTGCTTTTCCGATATACAAAATTCCCTTGTCTTTTTTGAACAAGTAAACTCCTGGAGTATCTGGAAGATTTACCCCCACACCAATTTTACCATTGTTTTGTTTTACAATTTTTTTCCAAGATGATGAATTGGTGTGGGGGTTTATTTTTTTGAAATCTTGACTATCCACATTTATCATGTTAGCATCTTTTTAGATGTTTTAAAATACCCTTTTAAATAAGGAGGTAGATAATAAATGAAATGCAAAGAAAAAAGTTGTAAAGGAGAAATTGATTTTGAAAAAAGTGTACCTTTACAAACTGGATGTATATCAGTGAGTATAGGTTATCCGTGCAAGAAGTGCGGAAGGCTGCACTGGAAAGATGGTAACGCCGTCAATAACAGAGCCGGACAAAAAGCTTTTCTTTCCTCTGAAGGAAATGTAATACACAAAAGTAAAAAAACGGTAAGAGTTGAGAAACGTTGCAAAGCCCTCGAAGAAGATTTTGAAAGTAAAATGACTATGGAATCATAGTTATCAAAGATCCCAATCCCCGAATCGATAAAGTTTATTGATTCGGGGATTTTTTATCTATTTCTTAAAATCTTGACCATTCATGTTTTAAGTTATAGCATTAAAATTAGATCCATTCAATAAATACTTTGGAGGCATTCGTGAAAAATTCTAAACAAATTTTGTGCAAAAAGACCGGTAAAAAAGTTTCCAAGATAAAAAAGAAAACGCGTAAGCCACGAAAGACACAAGAAAAGGTATATGTTAATGGCGAAGGAACTGACTTTTGATGTTTTTGAGGAACAGGTAACTCCGCACACAGCAAATGCGGAGTTATTTTTTATTTTCTCTTTAAAACTTTCTTCAGATATTTTCCAGTATAACTCTTTTCATTCATTGCGATATCTTCGGGCGTGCCTTTTGCTATTACCTGTCCGCCTTTGTCTCCTCCTTCAGGTCCGATATCTATTATATAGTCTGAACTTTTTATCAAATCCATATTGTGTTCAATGACAATGACAGTATTGCCTACATCAACAAGTTTTTGCAGAATTTCTATAAGTTTTTTTACATCTTCATAATGAAGTCCTATCGTCGGCTCATCCAAGAAATAAATAGTCTTGTGAAGTCCCGGCCTGTAAAGTTCTGAAGCGATTTTTACTCTTTGAGCTTCTCCTCCTGAAAGGGTTGTTGCAGATTGGCCAAGTTTTAAATATGAAAGTCCGACTTCATGAAGGCATTTTATTCTGTCATAAACAGCAGGTAAATCTACAAAGAAAGTCATTGCTTCTTCTACTGTCATTTCAAGTATTTGATGAATATTTTTTCCTTTATATTTCACTTCCAGAGTTTCTTTGGTAAATCTTTTTCCATTGCAAACATCGCAAGGTACATAAATTGTAGGCAAGAAATGCATTTCCACTTCAATTGTCCCGTTTCCTTGGCAATTTTCGCATCTTCCGCCTTTTACATTGAAAGAAAATCTATTTGCTCCCCATCCTCTTTCTTTTGCAGTAGTTGTAAGTGCAAACATATCTCTTATAAAAGTCCAAGCTCCTGTATAAGTCGCTGGATTTGAACGTGGTGTTCTTCCTATTGGAGACTGATCTATCATTATTGTTCTTCCGACATATTCAGAGCCAGAAAAAGATTCACAGTTATGAGTTTGGTTTGAACGAAATTTTCTCTCAAGCCTCGCTTGCAAATTTTTATACAAAATCTCGTAAATAAAAGAAGATTTTCCTGAGCCTGAAACTCCAGTGATTGTAACAAACTTTCCAAGAGGAACTTCAACATTCATATTTTTAATATTGAATATTTTTCCGCCTTTTATTTTTAATTTTCCTTTATCCTGATCGCGCCTTTTTAGAGGTATATCTATTTTCATATCTCCACGAAGATAATCCAAAGTCAAAGAACCTGATTTATTTTCTTTTGCAGTTAAAAGTTCATCTAAATATCCAGAAACAACGACTTCACCTCCATGAACTCCAGCTCCAGGACCGATATCTACAATATAATCAGATGAATACATTGTATCCTCATCGTGTTCAACAACTAAAATAGTATTTCCCAAATCTCTAAGATGTAATAAAGTTTTTATAAGCTTATCATTGTCTCTTTGGTGAAGACCGATTGTCGGTTCATCAAGCACATAAAGTGCTCCGACAAGACCAGAACCAAGCTGTGAAGCCAAGCGAATTCTCTGTGCTTCTCCTCCTGAAAGAGTATTTGCTCTTCTATCCAAAGAAAGATATTCTATTCCCACATTTGTCATAAACTGCAAACGAGAATCTATTTCTTTCAAAATAACATTTGAAATTTCTATTTCGCTTTCTGTAAGCTTCAAATCTTCAAAAAACTTCTTGGAATCTGTGATTGTTTTTGCAGTATATTCCACTATATTTATTCCACCAATAAGCACATGAAGTGCTTCTTTTCTAAGTCTTGCTCCATGACATTCTTCACAAGGCTCATCAGAAAAGAAATCTTTTGTACCAAGACCATGACAAACTTCACAAGCTCCATAAGGCGAGTTGAATGAAAAAAGTCTTGGCTCTATTTCTGGATATGAATATCCATCATAAGGGCACATAAACTTTACAGAAATCATTTTTGTTTCTTCCGGAGTTTCTATTTTTACCAATCCTTTTGATTCTTCAATTGCTTTTTCTACAGCATCAGAAAGTCTTTCTTTAATTCCCTCTTTTTTTTCTTTAAATTCACTTATGTAAAATTCATCAACAAGCACATCGATGTCATGTTTCTTGTTTTTAGAAAGAATTATTTGATTTCTCAATTTTTTCAATTCTCCATCTATTTTTACTTGCTCATATCCTTTCTCAAGTAAATCATAAAGCACTTGGTAGTATTCTCCTTTTCTTCCAACTACTATTGGAGAGAAAATTCTTATTTTATCCGCATTTACTTCCACACCTAAAATCTCCTTGGTCTTTTGCAGAGTTTTGATATGCGTAACAGTATTGATAATCGTCTCCAATATTTCTTCTTTGGAAAGTTTCTTGATTTCTCTTCCACAAACAAGACAGTGAGGTTTGCCGATTCTCGCATATAAAATTCTTAGATAATCATATATTTCTGTGATAGTTGCCACAGTTGAACGAGGATTGTTTGAACGGGATTTTTGATCAATCGCAATAGCTGGAGAAAGTCCGCTAATCTCATCAACATCCGGCTTCTGCATCTGATGCAAGAATTGTCTTGCATATGAAGAGAGAGATTCTATATATCTTCTCTGGCCTTCAGCAAAAATTGTATCAAACGCAAAAGACGACTTCCCGCTTCCGGAAATCCCTGTAACAGCAATCATTTTATTTCGAGGCATCTCAACATTAATATTCTTTAAGTTGTGAGTTCTAGCCCCTTTTACGATGATTTTACCCGCCTTTTCGTCAAATGTTGTCTTATTTTTGTTCATATATAACTTAAATCGCCCCTAGGTTGCTCCATAGGGGTATACACGGAACATATTACTCTTACTTTTAGAGTTTGGCAAACCCCCACACCTTTTTTAAAAAAATACTCGTCAAGTCATTGCTGACTTGGCGAGTATGTTTATCTTACTACTGCTAGTTTATGATGTCCTCCAGCTTTTGCTAGTAGGCGAAGCGTTCTTATTGTATCCCTCTTTTTTGAAGAATTTTCTATGACCTCAATTGCGTGTCTTTTAGTACTTTCGTTCACTTGCACTTTCTTTAAAGACCAACACTTTGACATGGCGAGCCTCCGACCTACAAAAATAACTTTCTCGCGAGATTATACCACTACTACTAAACTTGTCAAAAAACCGCCTATTGAGCGGTTTTTTATAATAAATTTTATATTTTAGCTATTTTATTATTTCAGCTGCGGCATCTACAATCTCATCTAGAGATAATATTGCTTTTACCAAGAATTTCTTTGCTCCGAGCGATACGCCTTTTTCTATATCATTTTTCTGTCCAAGATTTGAAAGAATTATTATAGGAGTGCCCTTTATTTTTTCATCTGCATTTATAGCTTCCATTACTTCAAAACCTCCGATTTTTGGCAGCATAAGATCGAGCAAAATCAAATCAAATTTTGGATTGGATTTAAGCATTTTTATCGCCTCTTCACCGTCGGCTGCACGCATCATACTTGCCTGATTTTCAATAAGTTTTTTAGACAATAATTCGCTTAAGAAATTATCGTCCTCCACCAACAAAATTCTTTTTCCTTGAAAGTTTGCCATGTATTTTTATTTTTAACTACCTTAATAATACCAGCATACAAGTTTTTAGTCTATAGGCAATCTGACTTCTATTGTCGTTCCTTTATTTACTTCTGAATCTAGTGAGATGTTCCCTTTATGCATTTCTATAATTCTCTTTGTAGAAAAAAGTCCAACACCACTTTCATTTGGATCCATCAATATTGCATTCTTGCCTCTATAAAATTTTTCAAAAATATGTTTCATGTCTTCTCTATCTATGCCTATGCCATTATCCTTTATGACAATTTTTACCATACTTCCTTCCTTGCTTACACTGACAATTACCTTTCCTTTTGGAGAATATCTGAAGGCATTATCAAAAATATTTGAAAGTCCTATATCCAAAACTTCCTTGTCTCCATAAATAGTAAGGGGATCGCATTTGTTGTCATATTCCAAAGTAATCTCATTTTTCTTTATCAAAAAATCAAGACATTTCAAAATATCATCTACAACAAGGCATAAATTTATTTTTTCCTTTCTAAGAGTAAATCCGTCTATTGAATTGATTTCAGCCACTTTCAAAATCTCATTTACTGTATTTATGGCATCTATGATTTTATTGTAGCCTTCATTCAAGGTTTTTTTCTTGTCCTCTGAAGTTTCACTTCCAATAACAGAATCAAGCGCCCATCTTGCGCCATTTAAAGGAGTGCGAAGTCTGTGAACTAAAGCTAAAATAAAAGTATCTTTAAACTGCTCTTCGTTTGAAGTTGCTGCAAATTTTTTATTTTTCTTTTTATTAAAGATACCTAAAAATGACATGGGGATATTATATCACAGGCAATTCAAGAAAAAAATCTTTTTATGAACCAATAATCCTATTCGAGTAAATAATATAACCATCATGTATTAAATTACCATTTACTTTTTGTTCTTGAATTCTTGAACCAGTTTTATAATTTAATAATAAATCTATCAGATGATCATCTTCAGAAAATATTCCTATTCTAGCAATTGTCTTAGATTCTTCTTCATTTAAAACTGATTTTAATAAATTACTAAGATAAGAAAAACTATTTTCATCTAACCAATTAGCACAAACCAAAATTGACCATTTGTCTGTAAACTCGTCCATCTTTAAAAGAGCAAAAAGAGTTACTTCATTTTTTTCTTCTAAAATTCTATTTAAAATTATTTGAAATTTTTCTACCATCGTTTTTTTATTTTAATTGTCTCAATTATACCATGCGGTTTGTTTGTTAAAGTATCATATAATTTTTTCGCTTTTACTTCATCAAATAATTGCAATCTTGTATAATCGTACCTCATTTCGGGCCAATTTCCAGTAAATTCCTGAGTAAATTCTGACCAATTCCTAAAAATCGTATCGGGTATTGTATTAAGATTAAAAATATCTGACAAACCAGAAAGTACCAATAGTTGATCAAAATTATGTGTCATAAAATGTTTATCCTTACTACCTTCAGGATATTCATTAAGTCTCAACGATTTACAAACAGCCGCTTTGAGTGCACACTCTAACACATGACCCATCATATATATAGATCCATCCCAATCGCCTGCATCCATCAAAATACTAGCACTTTTTAAACGTGCTTTGGTAATTAATTTTAGTTGATTACAATTTGCCATGAATTAATCATATCGTATAACTAAATACATAGGAAATCAATTGTTATTATTTTTCTCTCTTTTCTACCCTCTCCTTCAACACTTTAATTTCATCCCTCAAAATTGCTGCTGTCTCAAAGTCTAGCATCTTAACCGCTGCATTCATCTGAATTTCTTTTTGTTTTATAAGCCTCATCGGACTTTTTTTCATCATTTCTTCATCAATTCTGACAAGTTCTTTCACGGCTTTATCATGGTCGCTTCTCATATTGTCCGTAATGTCGTGAATCTTTTTTATAATTGTTTTCGGAGTAATGCCGTGCTTTGTATTGTAAGCAATTTGTTTTTCTCTTCTTCTGTTTGTCTCGCCTATTGCTCGCTCCATTGAGCCAGTAATGCGATCTGCATAAAGCACAACTCTTCCGAGAATATTTCTTGCGGCTCTTCCTATAGTTTGTATGAGCGAAGTGTCAGAACGCAAAAAACCTTCCTTATCCGCATCAAGAATTCCGATGAACTCCACTTCGGGTAAATCCAAACCTTCACGGAGCAAGTTGACCCCGACAAGACAATCGAACTTTCCTTTTCTGAAGTTTGTAAGAATATCTATTCTGTCTATTGTTTTTATTTCACTGTGCAAATATTCCGCCTTCACGCCTTTTTCTTTCAAATATTCGCTCAAATCTTCTGCCATCTTTTTTGTAAGAGTTGTAGCAATGACTCTTCCACCATTCTTCACGACTTTTTCTGTCTCTTCTATAAAATCAAAAACCTGAGATTTATTTTTTCCTTTTACTTCTGTGATTGGTTTTACTTCTACAACTGGGTCAATAAGTCCGGTAGGACGAATGACTTGCTCCACTATTTTCTGTGAATTTTCTTTTTCATAATCCCCCGGAGTAGCGGTTGTATAAATAACTTGATTTACTCTTTGTTCAAATTCGTCAAACTTCAAAGGTCTGTTATCACGAGCCGATGGAAGCCTGAAGCCATAGTCTATAAGAGTCTTTTTTCTTGAAGCATCTCCTGCATACATTCCTTTTATTTGAGAAATGGTAACATGCGACTCATCTATAATAGTAAGAAAGTCTGGAGTTCCTTCTGCTTTTTTAGGAAAATATTCCAAAAGAGAATCAGGAGCTTCACCGGCTTTCTTTCCAGAAAAATGTCTTGAATAATTTTCAATTCCATTGCAATAACCGACTTCTCTTATAAGCGACAAGTCGTAAGTTGTTCTTCTTCGAAGCCTTTCTGCTTCAAGAGTTTTTCCGGCTTTCTTCAGTGCTTCAAGCTGGACTTCAAGCTCGGCTTTTATGCTCTTGTATGCTTTCTCTTGCTGTTCTTGGTCTGTAATAAAATGTTTTGCAGGAAAAATAAAAGTTGATTGCATTTCATCTTCCACAAGCTTTCTTGATACAGAATCTATCCTTGAAATATTTTTTATCTTATCATTTTCAAAATCAAGACGGATTAAAATCTTTTCATTTACCGGCATTACTTCAATAGAGTTTCCGATAGCGCGGAATGTTCCCGGTTTTATATCAGAGTTTGTTCTTTCAAAATGGACGTTTATAAGTTTTTTTATAATATCTTGTCTTGAAACATTTTCTCCGACTTTCAATTTCAAATTCACTTTTTCATATTCTTTTGGAGATCCCAAGCCATAAATGCAAGAAACTGACGCAACGATTATCACATCTTTTCTTGTAAGAAGCGCTTGTGTGGAAGCGTGGCGAAGTCTGTCTATCTCTTCATTTATCATTGCCTCCTTTTCAATGTATGTGTCGGTAATAGGCATGTAAGCTTCAGGCTGATAGTAGTCGTAATAGGAAACAAAATAATGCACTGCATTGTCCGGGAAAAATTCTTTGTATTCTTGAGCAAGCTGAGCAGCGAGAGTTTTGTTGTGAGCTATGACAAGCGTTGGTTTTTGTATTTTTTCTATGACATTTGCCACAGTAAAAGTCTTTCCAGAGCCGGTAACACCAAAAAGAGTCTGCTTCTTCAAACCTTTTTCAACACCAGATACAAGCTCTTTTATAGCTTGTGGCTGGTCTCCTGCTGGAGAATATTCGGCTTTTATTTTGAATTTTGACATATATTGACTTTATGCGCTTGATTATGTATCATTTTCATCGGAAAATCAACTTCAGTTTTTAAAGGAGAGACGAAATGTGTCCCAAAGTGATGATAATTGCTTCTGTTCGTGATTATTGGCTGGAAAAACAAGGACAAAGGCTTTTAATTCAAGAAGCAAAAAAAGAAACTAGAAGGAATTCAAGGAAAATGAAAAATCGGAAAAGAAAGTTCTGCCGGCTGTGATCTTCACAGCCGGCGTTTTTGTTGGTTTAAAAGGCAAATTTTGGATTAAAGATGACTTTTGACACGTTTGACTTTGTTTGTTTGATTATGTATTCTTTTTATTGGAAAAGTAAGTTGTTCTTAAAATACATTAACAAAAGGAGGTGAAAAATGTGCGCACTCATGGCAACAATGTCCATTAAGTTTCCTGGAAATAAAAATTGGAGAAAGTTTGCAAAAAAAGCAGAAATGCGAAGAAGGAAAATGGAAAAAAAATTTCTCGGGAAGTTCAGCCAAAACTTCCAAATGAGGCGGAGGTGGAAATGAAAAATTTTTCATCAGTGTCAGGATGACCGGCTGTGGAAACTCACAGCCGGTTTTTTATTATTCCAAGAGTTAATCTTTGAATTAAATATGGTATTTTTCCATAAAACTATTCTTAAACTCCTCAAAATTATCATCAAAAATTGACTGACGGATCTGCTTTACCAGATTTACAATAAAATGAATATTGTGAATTGATGCAAGTGTTCCACCGAGCATTTCTTTTCCATGAAAAAGATGTGATAAATATGCTTTGGTATAATTTTTACATGTGTAGCATTCGCAATCATTTTCAATTGGCGCGATATCCATTCTAAATTCCGTATTTAGAATATGAATTTTTCCAGTCTTGGTATATATCGTTCCATTCCTACCAAGCCTAGTAGGCAGTACGCAGTCAAAAAGATCTACACCGTTTTCAATTCCCATAAACAAATCTTCTGGCTCGCCGATTCCTAAAAGATGTCTTGGTTTTTCTTCAGGAAGAATTTCATTGACCCATTTTACTGCCGTGGACATATCTTCTTTTGCAAACGATCCGCCGATTCCAAATCCGTCAAATTTTTGTCCGTCTATTTCCATTTCGGAAATTATTTTTGCCGATTTTTTCCTAAGTGATTCTTCCCTGCCCCCTTGAACAATTCCAAATAAAGCAACTTTATTTTTTGTATTCAATTTGTTGTGCTCTTTGAGTGATCTTTCCGCCCATGCATGAGTTCTCTCAAGAGCTTCTTCTTGATATTTCAAATCTTCTGCCGGCGATGTACATTCGTCAAAGGCAAAAATCATATCCGCTCCCAAGTTGTGCTGTATCTGCATGGATTTTTCCGGAGTAATGTAATGAACTGAGCCATCAAGATGAGATGTAAAAGAAACGCCATCTTGTCCTATTTTTGCGAGTCTTGGTGCAGCAGTATCATCAAACCTTTCTGGAATCAATAACGATGGATCTGTAATTTGTATGACTTTTGAAATTCCTTTTTTATATGCAGCGCCAAGAGAAAAAACTTGAAAACCGCCAGAGTCCGTCATTGTCGGGCCATGCCAATTCATCATTTTATTCAGTCCGCCCATTTTTTTGACAGCTTCATCACCCGGCTGAAGATACAAGTGATATGTATTTCCCAGAACAACTTGAGCTCCAGCATCTCTTACTTGTTCAGGATTGACTGATTTTACGGTGCCTTTAGTTCCAACTACGACAAAAGCCGGAGTTTCTATTTTTCCGTGAGGTGTTTCTATAATTCCAACTCTGCCCAACTTTCCTTTCAGCTTTTTTTCTATTTTAAAGTTTATAGATTCCATACAAAATAGATAATAGCAGTTTCAGTGGAAAACAAAAGGGCGGTTCGCAAAGCGAACCGCCCTTTTGTTTTATATACATCTCTTTTTTATCACATTTCTATTTAATTCCAATCCTTTTCTTGTGTCATAATATTTATTTTATTTAACACCAAGCAGTTCTATTTGAAAAGTCAAAGTAGAATTTCCTGGAATTGGACCATAATCATTTGCACCATAACCAAGTTCTGGAGGTATGACAAGAATTCTCTGTCCGCCAACTTTCATTCCTTCAACTCCAATATCCCAGCCTTTTATTACTTGTCCTGCGCCTAATGTGAAAGTAAAAGGCACTCCTCTGTCCAAAGAACTGTCAAACTTTTTACCATCAGCAAAAACTCCAGTATAATTTACAGTGACTTCTTTTCCGGCTACAGCTACTGTTCCTGTACCAACTATTATATCTTGCGATTGAATTTGTGCTGTTTGTTGTTGCATTGTTGTATCTTGTGTTTTATTTGTATTACTTGTAAACAAACCACTTACTAAACCGCCTCCAATCAATAGCAGAACTAAAATGATTGCTATGGCAACTGCAATTCTCGTTTTTTTACTCATATTTATATTTTTATAATTAACTAATACGGAAACAATTATAACAATTCGTAAAAATAAAGCCAGTTCAAATTTTAAAAGCTTGTAAAAATACCAAATTAAGTGATATAATCGGCTTCATATGAATTTCAAAAATTTGTTTTTAAAAAATGATAAAGACGTTAGACACGGCAATCAGATAAATGCTGGTCCGCTTACCCGTAAAAAGATGGAGATAATTATTAAAAAAAGAGAACAGATATCAGGAATAGAACTTAAAAAAGGATATGATTTAATTAAAAAATATCCTCGTTCTGTAAGCATTCTCGGTTCTGCCAGATTTGGAGAAGATAATATATATTACAAAAAAGCTCAATCTCTTGGTTATAGAATAGTAAAAGAGCTGGGATATGCTGTCGTTACTGGCGGAGGTCCAGGAATAATGGAAGCTGCAAGCAAAGGTGCATATGAGGCAAAGGGCGCTTCTTTAGGTTTTGTAATTAAGCTTCCAAAAGAACAATCTGTAAATAAATATCTTACAGAATATGTAGAATTTGAATATTTTTTCGGCAGAAAAACATTGCTATATTTTGCTGCTGAAACTTATATATACTTTCCTGGCGGTTTTGGAACTTTTGACGAATTGTTTGAAATAATTACCTTGATCCAAACAAAAAAAATAAATGGAACTCCTGTCATCTTAGTAGGAAAAGAATTCTGGACGCCATTTTTAGATTTAATTAAGCAAAAATTGGCTGTAGAAAATAAAACTATAGATATGGAAGATACTGAAATTTATAAAATAGTAGATTCTGAAGATGAAATAATAGATATAATTAAAAAAGCTCCTTATAGAGAAGAATAAAAAAAAATTAAAAATAAAAGGGCGGCCACGAAGTGGCCGCCCTTTTATTTTTAAATTATTATCTTAGTCCAAAAGCTGCTCTTACTGTCACCATTACATTCTTATTTATCTTTGAAGTGTCATAGGTGCCATAATCAGAAACTTCCAAAGAATTAGACGGAAGAACTTGTACAACTCCGCTTGCGGCAGATTTCAAATCACCGACTTTCTTTCCTGTACTTTCTGCCATCTTTTCAGCGCGTGCTTTAGCATCTTTTATTGCATCTGAAAGCAAACTAACTCTAAGATCCGGTAATTTTGTGTAATAATATTCAACAGCATTGGTACTAAAAATCACGCCTTTATTTATAAGATCCTGAGTTTTTTGAGCCAAGGAAGTAATTTTATTAATATCTGATGAAGCTACTTCTACTTGTTGGTTGAGAGTATATTCTTTTTCTGTTTGATTATTATTGTCGTATTTGTAATTTTCATTCATAGAAACAGTTGATATAGTAATATCTTTATCATCTATTCCCTGCGTCTTCAAAAAGTTTTTTACAATATTTAAATCTGCAGTCATCTGATCATAACCTGATTTCAAAGCACTAACTTTAGCTATTCTAGAAAAATTTCCACTAAACTTCGCGCTGTCTGAAACAACTTCTTTGCTGGCAGATCCAGTCACTGACAAAGAATTGCTGGAATCTTTATTGTAATATGCGGTAGCCCAAATAGTAGCGCTTATTATCAAACAAACTCCCATTATCGTAGGCAATAAAATTAATTTCTGTTTTTTAAGTTCTTCCATATTATATTTTTATTATATTAAAAACGACTGACTATATTATAACTCTTTTAAAATTTTCTACTACTATTCTGATAAATCCATATTCTTATTAAAAAAATAATCTACTGTTCTGCTTATAAGCAATCCAACAATTATTAAAATAAGAATAAATAATACATGTTTTACTTTGCCAATCTCTGTCACTATCTGGCTAAAATATTCGTTAAAAAAGTATCCGACCCACATAACAAAAGGTGCATAAATAACTATTGCCAATGTATTGAAAAGCATAAAAGTTTTTTCAGGTACTTTTATGTACCCAGAAAAGACAGGTCCGATAAATCTCAAAAATGGAATAAAGCGTGAAGCAAATATCGTTGCGCCTATATGTTTTTCAAAAAAAGCTCTTCTTTCGGAAAAGATTTTTAAAGACAGAACTTCGTGAATCAATTTTGCAACATGCTTATTATTTTTAAGAGCAAGTTTGAATAAAATATTATCACCGATAACAAAAGCAAGAATAACAACAAATATTGCCGGCGTAAGATGAATTAAATGGGCACGCGCCATATACCCTGTAATAAGCAAAATTATTTCTTCAGGAATTGGAATCAAATAACCAGAAAATAAAGCGAAAATAAAAATTGCCAAATAAGAATATTGCTCAATTGAAGCTATAAAAAATGTATCATGCATACGGCTGGGTATATTAGCATAAATATAAAATAAATATAACTCAGGTTGTTTTATTTAATAATAATGGTTAGTATAAATATATGATAAAAACAAAAAATCAGGATACTACTGAAAAAGAAAAAACTGAAGGAATTAGAATAAACAAATATTTGGCAACTCAGGGAGTTTCTACAAGAAGAGATGCTGATAAAATGATTGAGGCAGGAAAAGTTGTAATAAATGGCAGAAAAGCAATTTTAGGAGATAAGGTAAAAGAAGGTGATAAAGTTGAAATTACAAAAAAATTTGCGCACAATTTTGTATATTACGCTTATAATAAACCAAGAGGTGTTATAACGCACAGTCCGCAAAACGGCGAAAAAGATATAATCACATCTGTAGGATTAAAAGGTGTTTTCCCTATTGGCAGACTGGATAAAGATTCTGAGGGTCTGATATTGCTCACAAATGACGGCAGAATAACAGACAGACTCTTAAATCCCAAATATGATCATGACAAGGAATACATAGTAAATACACGAGTTCCAATAAAAGAATATCAGCTGAATGCTATGGAAAAAGGCATGGAACTTGAAGGAATAACCACTGCTCCATGCAAAACAAAATACATAGATGAAAAAACTTTTTCTATTACCTTATCTGAAGGACAAAAACATCAAATAAGAAGAATGTGCGATGCACTCACCTTGCCTATTGAATCTTTAAAAAGAGTCAGAATAATGAATATAAAATTAGAAAAACTAAAACCAAACATGTATAGAAAAATTGAAGGAGAAGAATTAAAAGAGTTTCTTAAATCTTTGTCTTTATAAAAACAAAAAAAGGGTTCTGCTTATGCGAAACCCTTTTCTTTTTTTGTTATTTCTTATGATGATGTTTTTTCTTATTTTCTAATTCATACCCCCATACAACAAACGGCGCAATATCATGATATTCTTCAGAATTCACACGACCTTTTTTCTTAACAGATTTTATCAAAGCAAGTTTTTCTTGTAAAAATTTGATACGTTGTTCAGATTTTTCTTTTTTTGTCTGAGCCAGCAGAATCCTGTGCTCACAACCAGATTCAGCAAGTTCCAACAACTTTGGCCACGATGGAAAATAAATTCTATCCTTAAAAAGTCTAGAAAACATAAAAAAACACCCCCGTTGTTTTTAATATAATCCAATAATTATATTTCTGGAAATATAATAACATTATTATATCAAAAAATCAAGTAAAGTAAGCTTATTTTTTATTTTTTTATTAAAAAATAAATCACTAAAATTAAAATTGGCAAAAATATTTGCACTAATATGCCGAGATATTTTGTTTTAATTTCAAAGTGAAGCTTGTCATGAACCTTTTGTAAAAATATCCATGGTTGATTTTTGTATTTTAAATATAAAAATTGAAAAAAATCCGGCAGAAGTCCTCCTACAATACCGACAAGTGTTATCAATGCGCTTTTCTCATCTCTAACAAAAAATAAAACACATAAAAACATGGCGATCAGAAAATCAAATGCAATAGATAGTAAATGTAAAGCTGATCCAGCACTTTTAAAAATAGATCTGACTGTTTTTGTTTCTTTATCTACAAAATTATCTATCTTGTAGTCTGTGTGAGGCATCATGTCTAAAACATAATGACTGACAAACGCTAACCCAAAACCTAAAGCTGGATCACTGGGAAAAATATTGGCCAGAGCGGCGCCTACAATAGCATGCGGGGTCAAGATCATATTTTAATGCATAAATTATAAGCTGTGACTTCTTTGTTGTATTCTGCTACTGAACTTTTAATTTCTGTAGCCAGATTATTATATAATTTAGCCAAAGTATTTCTTTCCGCAACTTTTGCATTATATGTTTGCGTGTCTGTTGTACTAAGAGTCTTTAATTGTGCATCTATATTTTTAATGCTAGTCAATATGCTGTCCGCCGAAACTTTATACTTGGCAATATTATCTTTTAAAGTTTTGTTTGGCGCCGTACATCCTGAAATTGGTTTGCCAAAAATCTGCGCAGCTATCCATACACTTTGGCCTTTATATGTGCTTTGCTGCGAGTACACTCCTATTTCTGTATAATTTTTGTTCAAAATATTCGCTCTGTGTCCCGGACTGTTCATCCATGCAGTCACAAGACCGCGAGGCCCATCAAAATTACCCAGGGCAATATTTTCTCCGATAGTAATATATGTATAACCATTTTTTACAGCTTCTTTTGAAACATTGTCGCCCGTTGGAGAAGTGTGTTCAAAATAATTATTTGCAAACATATCTTTTACTCTGATAGCTGCAATATTTTTTAAAATACTATTTTCTTTTAAATTGGAAAGGCTTGAATCATTATTTTTTCTTTCTATGTTTGTCAAATAAATTATCTGGCTGGCATCCAAACCTGTGCTGCTGACGGTAACACTTGGAACATAAACATTTGGCGTAGGATTGTTTACAGAAGATGTGCTGGGAGTTTCTGTTTTTGATACGACAGAATTTCCATTTAGCGGTTGTATTGTGTCTTCGCTAATTTTGTTAGCAGAAGCTTTTGGAACACTGTAGGATGTACAAACATTCTTTCCAATATTCGTTCTCAATTCCCCCGCTTTCCAATCACCATTTGATATGGACAATATGTACTGTCTGCAAAAATCACTTTTTATTTGACCTATGATTTTCGTATTTATAAAGCTAAATATGCTTGAAATATCACTGGTTAAAGTGCTTGCTTTGGCCACATTGCAAAATAGAGTCACTGACAGAAAAACCAGCGTTATTATCAATATTTTTCTGTTGTTTTTCTTCAAAAACATAATAATTTATATTGTACAACAAAAACACAAAACACACCACAAAGACACTTTTTAACATAAAAATTTTTATTCCAAAAAATATAAACAAATTTACCCGAGAAAATTTTTGTTAATGAAAAAGTTAAGCTTAACTTTTTCGGCATTATGCAGTAACATAATGCGTTAACAAAAACTTTAACGGGTGTTATAATACGGCAATGAAATTATTAGTAACTTTCTTCGGTTACCTCGGATGGCATTATGGCAAAGCCTTGATGGCAGTTTTCTCCTTTTGGAAAAATATTTTGATTTTCTTATTCAATTTTTTCTCTATAAAAAATCTTTTGGGCAATTTTTTCACGCCTTGGAAAAGGCTCGCGGACAGTTATCCAAAAAGATTTAATATAAAAGTTTATTTTTTTACTTTTCTTGTAAACACAATAATGAGAATTGTAGGAATGATACTAAGATTTATAATTATAACCATAGGTCTTGCTTGTTGTGCTATTTTTGTAATATTCCTTCCATTTGCACTTGTGATTTGGCTTGCATTGCCACTGATAATAGCAGTCCTAATAATATCCGGTCTGTATTTTCTTATAATTCCAAATTATAAAATATGAACATAAATGATTTTTTAAAAAAGAGTTCCATATATAATGTCTTGGCCACAGAGTCTCTAATCTCTGAAGATTTTAGAAATAAACTATCTAAGATTTCCAAAATTATAATAGTAGTGTTGGTTTTTGCTTTGCTGTTTTTCTATTTTACAAAGAATTCTATAAGATTTATCAGATTAAAGGAATTTGTAGATTCTTACAGTCTTGTACAAAGAACTGTCGGACTTATCCTATATAATGTAGGAATTTATATTTATTCGCTTTTAGCAAGTTTTTATTTGTCTTCTGCATATTACTTCGAAAAAGTAGTTAAGAATAAATACAGTAAAAATGAACTATATACTTTTTCTGCAGGAAGAATTCTCTATGCAGGCAGAAAAACAGATATTTTGCATGGTTTTTTTGATTCAAAAATAGGAAAACTGATATTTTTGAGATTAGGCATAACCTCAAAAGATATAAAAGTTTTTTATAATTCTCAAAAAATTATTCCTAAGGAAGAAGTGCCTAAATCAGAAGACGCAGTGCTTAAACTGAAAGATATTGCAAAATATTTATATTCCACAAAACCAGACTTTGCCAGATTCTTGAATAATAAGGGCATTACTGATAAAGAATTATTAGGCGCGATAGATTGGGTGATATATGAAATAGAAACAAAAGAATACAACGCAGAATGGTGGAGGCCTGAAGCATTGGCAAAAACAAAAAGCATAGCTGAAGATTGGTCTTTCGGACAGACTTTTTTGCTAGATAAATACAGCAGAAATATTATAAATGACCAAGAAGTAGATTCGCAGGCGTTGTCTTTTTCAAACAGAGATGCAGAAATAAGCCAAATAGAAAATGCTTTATCAAAATCTACAGATGCCAATGCAATGCTCATAGGAGAACCTGGCCAAGAAAAAATGCAGGTTATTTGGAATATGTGCAGAAATATTAAAAGTAAAAATATCTCTGCTGCTTTGCAAAATAAAAAACCAATACTGCTTATATCCAATTCCATAGTTTCTGCATGCAAAGACAAAGACACTTTAGAAAATCAAGTCGCAAAAATTTTTAATGAAGTAATAAAAGCCGGAAATATTATCCTTATAATAGACAACTTTGCAGAACTATATAAGCATGCTGAAAATCTGGGAAGTGATTTTACAAACCTTATAGATCCTTTCCTTTCAAGTTCATCTATACAGGTAATAGCTTTAGCCAACTCATCAGATTTCCATCAATATATGGAAAGTAATAAAGCTTTGATGAATAATTTTGAAACTATCATAGTAAAACCTTTGAATACAGAAGAAATAGTCCAAATAATTTATTCATCTGCATTGGAGTCTGAAAGAATATATAAAATATTCTTTACCTATCAAGCTGTACAGGAACTCGCAGATAGTGCTAGTTATTATTTTTCTGGCGGAGTATCTTCGGATAAAGCAATCGACCTTTTAAACGAAATTGCTCCATGGTCAAAAAGAAATGGTAAAAAAATAATCGGCAAAGATGAAGTTTTAGAATATATAGAACAAAAAACAAATATTCCTACAGGCGGTAAAATATCTTCAAAAGAAAAAGATAAATTATTAAATCTGGAAAATCTTATAAGCAAAAGAGTTATCGGCCAAAAAGATGCGGTACTTGCTGTAAGCAACGCGCTCAGAAGATCAAGAACAGGCGTAAGAAATCCAAACAAGCCGATCGGCTCTTTCCTATTTCTTGGACCAACAGGTGTTGGAAAAACTGAAACAGCAAAAGCTCTAGCTTATGTATTTTTTGGAAGCGAAGAAAATATGATGAGACTTGATATGTCTGAGTACCAGACAGATGATGCGATGGAAAAACTTATCGGATCTTTCGCTTCGGGCAAGCCAGGAGTTTTCTCAAGCATGCTCAGAGAAAAACAATACGGCGTAGTGCTTTTAGATGAATTTGAAAAAACAAACAAGGATGTTTTAAATCTTTTCTTGCAAATACTTGATGAAGGTTTCTTTTCAGACATGTCTGGAGAAAAAATAAATACAAGAAATATTATATTCATCGCCACATCAAATGCTGGAGCAGAAAAAATATTTGCTATGGTAGAAGCCGGCAAAAATCCAAAAGATGCCACAGAAGAAATTATTGATGAAATCGTAAGTAAAGGCTTATTCAAGCCAGAGCTCATAAATCGTTTTGATTCAACAATTATTTTCAAGCCATTAGAAAATACTGACTTGCAACAGATAGCAAAAATAATGCTTACAAAAGTTTCAGATAGAATGACAGAAAAAGGATTAAAGCTTGAAATCTCAGATGCACTTATAGACTATGTGGTCAAAAATGGTTCAAACAAAGCATTCGGTGCAAGACCGATGAATAGATTTATTCAAGATTCTATTGAAGGAAATGTTGCAAACCTAATACTTAAAGGCGAAGCAACTTCTGGAAAAGTTATAAAGTTTTCAATTGATAAAAATAATCTGTCAGCTAAAGTTTCGTAAACAAATTAGATAATATTTTTTAAATATTTTATTCTTTTTTCTTCAGGGAACTTTTCTATTGCGTAACGAAGTATAGTTCGCGGCATTTTCTTATAATATTTAAAAAGAAAAGATTCTTCATCTTTCAAAGATCTTTTCCCTACTTCTCGAAGCATCCATCCGACAGCTTTATGTATAAGATCATGCTTGTCATTCATCAAAATCTCTGCAATTTTAAAAGTATCTTTGTATTTTTTGTTTTTAATAAATGTAAAAGTAGATATTATAGAAATCCTTTTTTCCCAAAGGTTTTTAGACTTCGCAAATTTATATAAAATTTTCTTGTCTCTATTCAGCAAATATTCCCCCACTATTTTAGGAGCAGAAAGATCAACAAGATCCCAATTATTAGCTTGCTTTGCATTTTTAATATAAAAATCAAATATCTTTTTCATATCTCTTTCATTTGCCTTGTTAAATTTTTCAGCAAGCAAAAGCAGTGCACAAAGCCTTTCTTCATGAATTCTTGAATATAAAATCTTTTTAATTTCTGAGAGAGGCAGCTCTGTAAATCTTTTTGCTACCTTTCTGGTATTTGGAACAATTATTCCAAGAAAAATATCTCCTTCGCCATAGTCTCCTTTCCCTGTTTTAAAAAATCTCTGCAAAATATTCGCTTTTTCAAAATCAGCATAAAAACTTAATTCTTTTTTCAAATCTTCAACTGTCATTTTTATCTGTTTCTTGTTCTCCTATATATACTGAATATTCTTGTTGAGTTTATAAGCGGTAAAAAGTCTGTAAGAAAATTGTATGCAGAGGCTCCTGTAGGTTTTAATATCGCTGCAAGAACCAAACCTAAGCCAACAACATTGGTAACTCCCCAAATTATAAAATCCTGATTGGCAACTTTCATAACATACTGAGAAAGTCTGATAAGATTTGGCACCTTTGAGAAATCATCTCTCATCAATACTATATTTGCAGATTCTATAGCAACATCATATCCAATAGCGCCCATGGCTATGCCTATATCAGCGAGACTCAAAGATGCAGCATCGTTTATGCCGTCTCCAACCATAATTGTTTTGTAATCTTTGCTTATGGTTTTTTTAATAAAATCAAATTTTTGATCAGGCAAAAGATTTGCATGATATTCTGTAAGTCCCAAACTGTCTGATATTCTTTTTGCAACTCTTTCATTATCCCCTGTAAGCATAATTATTCTTTCCACGCCGAGTTTTTTAAGCTCTTCCATATCGTCTTTTATATCAAGCTTTATTTCATCTGCTATGACAAAAAATCCTTTTAATTCATTATTTAAAGATATAAGAGTAGTATTAAAGCCATCATTCTCTTCTGCTAAAATTTTCTTTCTCATATAATCGGTAACTTTTATCCCGCTTTCTTCCATATATGATGTTTTTCCGAGAATAAGTTTTTCCCCTTTAAACACAGCGGATATTCCCTTTCCGCTATGTTCTGTAAAAGAATCCGGCGTTATTGCTCCAACATCTTCTTCCTTATCGCTTTCAATATAATTTACTATTGCTTTTGAAATTGGATGATCTGAAAGTATTGATAATATTCCTGAATAATCTAATATTTTTTTTCTTTCTTCATCATTGCAAACATCGGTATCGCATATGAATTTTTCTACTTTCAACATGCCTTTCGTAAGAGTTCCTGTTTTATCAACGAAAACAACTTTCACATCCCGCAGCGCTTCAAGGTAGCTTGCACCTTTTACAATAATACCGTTTTTTGCACAATAACTTATGGCAGTTAAGAAAGTAAGAGGAACAGCAACGGCCACATCATCAGCACATACGACAAGCAAGATAGCTAACACAAATATTAAATCTTTTGTTACAAAGTATGCTACAAAAGAGCCTATAAAAACTATAATCAAATACCATGTGGCAAATTTCTCTGCGGATGTATGTATATCCGGCTTATCTATTTGAGCTCTTTCTACGAGTTCGATTATTTTCTCCAATGTTGTTTCAGCTCCCACTTTTTCCGCTTCAACCAATAAATTTCCAGTGACAACCAAGGTAGAGCTGAAAACTTTATCATTTTTAATTTTTGTAACAGGCATTGATTCTCCAGTGAGTGAGGCTTCATCTACTGCAGCTTCTCCAGAAATAACTCTGCCATCTATCGGTATTCTTTCACCTAAATCAACCACGACTAAATCTCCCACTCTGACTTTCTTAGGATCAACTTCAATTATTTTTCCATCAATTTGTTTTATTTTTATCTTCTTAGGTTTGAGTTTGAGCAGACTTTCTATATTTTTTCTGGCTCTTGCTTCATTGTAAGTCATGAAAATCCTCGCGGAAGTAAGCATAAGATTTATAAAAATAGCTGACATCCATTCATGAGCCAAAAGAGAAAAAACTAAAGCTACGCTAGCCAAAAGATCTACAGATATTTTTTTATTTAAAACAGCTTTATAGGCACTGAATACTACAGGTAAGGTTGCAATTATAGCTATTGCAATCAAAAAATATTGATGTTGAAGAGGAATAAGTTTCCAATAACTTATGGGTAAAATCAGTAACAAACAAATAAGCAATATATTATCAAAATTGATTATGTTATAAAACTTTTTCATCTTTATTTTTTATGATTTTTTAGTTTCTTTTTTAAAACGCCATATTCATGCATAGCCAATAATACTATAAGCATGTCAAATAAAGTAAGGCCTAAAATCCATACTGAATGCGAAAAATAAAGCCTATATAATTCATAAAATATAAATAAAGAAAAAATAACAATACTTACAGGATATGCCCATATTTTTTTCCTAAACAAGTTAATTATAAGAAATATTTTTATAATCCCGTGTAAAAATAGATATGCACCCAAAAAATATTGCGAACTGACAGAAAGAGATGCGGCGGAATTGACTATAAAGTTGGCGACATAATCTTTTGGATCATCTGAAAGCTCGTTTTGGAAAAGATTCAATATAAAAGTAACTAAAAAAGCTTTGCTGATAAACCACACTAAAATTCCGCCTACCATTTCAGCTACAGCATTTATACCTTTTAAAAATATGCTAATTTTGAAAAGATTTAAATATTCTTTTTCTTTTATTAAAATTGGTTCCACAGCAAAATCATTATAGCATTTTTTCTATGTAAAAATAAAAAGGGGCGGCCGCTTTGCGGCCGCCCCTTTTTATTTTTATCCGATAAAAGTTAGCGCTTTCCCTTTTTTATTTGCACGTCCTGTTCTTCCGATTCTGTGCACATAATCTTCATATGTAGCGGGCAAATCATAATTTATAACGTGAGTTACATCAGGAATATCAAGTCCTCTTGCAGCTACGTCTGTAGCAACAAGAATCTTAATATGATCATCTTTAAATTTACCGAGAGCTCTTTGTCTTGCTGATTGATTCTTATCACCATGAATAGAATCCGCCTTAAAACCGCGAGCTTCAAGTGTTTTAGACAATCTTTCCACGCCGTGTTTTGTTCTTCCAAAAATAAGAACCTTGCTTAATTCTGGATTGCCCAAAAGTTCCTGCAAAACATCTATTTTTTCTCTTCCGCACATTTTAACAACATCTTGATCAACTGACTTTGAAGTATCTCCGGTCTTTACAGATATTGTTACAGGATCTTTCAAAAATTCTTTAATTAATTTTTCAACTTCATGAGATACAGTGGCTGAAAAGAATAATGTATGTCTTTTTGAAGACATCTGAGACATTATCAATTTCATATCGGCGATAAATCCCATATCAAGCATTCTGTCAGCTTCATCAAGCACTATTGTAGAAAATGGCTTAAGATTCAAAACTCTTCTATTTACCAAATCTTTCAATCTTCCCGGCGTACCTATGACAAAATTATTCCAATATTTAAGCATTGAAATCTGTCTGCCAATAGGTGCACCTCCTACGCAACATACAGAATATATTTTTAAACCTTCAGTGAAAGTTTTAAGTTCATCTTCTATTTGTTGAGCAAGCTCTCTTGTAGGAACGACTATGAGAATTTCTTCTTTAGGGTTAAAAAGTACTTTATTGATAAGTGGAATAAGAAATGCAGCTGTCTTGCCAGTTCCTGTATTCGCTATACCAACAACATCAGATCCGCGCAAAACATGCGGAATGATTTTATCCTGAATAGGAGTAGGTTCGTTGTAACCTTTTGCAAAAATATTTGCTTTTATTCTGTCATCAATATTGAAATCTTTAAAAAGATGTTCTGGAACAAATTTTTCCACAACTTCCGTAATGACTGCTTTGTTTATAAATTTTGAAAAGTGAATAGTTGATTCTGCTTTTCCTCTGCGAGAATTTGAAAATCCACCTCTTCCTCCGAATGCAGGTCTTCCATTTCCACGAGAAAATCTATTACCACCGAATGACGATCTTCTTGAACCGCTTTGATTACTAAAAGAAGAATTGCCAGAATATGCAGATCTTGTGCTAGGACCAGCATTACTAAAATCAGCGCGAGGTTTTGATGCCACGCGACTATCACTAGAATTGGCTTTTACACCAACTCTATTTTCACTTCTATTTGTTGCAAACTTTCTCGGTTTTTTACTATCAAACCTGTCAAAAGGTGCAACCTTTCTTACTATTTTACGCATATTATATTAGCTTTCAAAGCGGCTTTGCCGTTTAAATTAGGTCTATATTCAAATAGACACATTATTAAATGTAAAAATGTCGCACGGATTCTGCGACATGTGTTCTTACGCTTAATCAGTGAGATGAATCTCTATTGAGATTTATTTACCCGATAATAATAGCAAATAAACTCTTTTTTGTCAATAACAAAAGCCAGCAACCTTTCGGGAACTGGCTTTGCTTAAAATATTCAATTATCCGGAATAAGGCGATTTTCGTCTAAATCCTGATCAAACAGAGATCTGCGTGACGGAATGATGCACATCATTTGCGCCATAGATCTCTCTTTTGAATTCTCTTTCTGTTTCGGCATTGGATGTGAAGGAGCAAAATTACACATCACAGTCCTTTTGCTTTTGTCGGCATAATCGATATTTGAAGAAACATACCTTATCATCAAAAATGCGACAAAAAACAGTGAAAAAATAAGTAAGAACTTTGTTTTTAAATAAAACTCTTCAATACTATTCATCTCATTTCCCCCCCCTCTAAAAGTTTTATTTTTCCAAACAAATAGTGTCAAAAAATACTCTAATTGTCAATTACAATAATTTATTTTTCTAAATCAAAAACTTCAGTAATTTTTACTTGTTTTACAAACTCAGGCACGTGGCTTACGAGTATCATTGCACCTTCGTATTCACTAAGCGCTTTTGCTATCACAGGCAAGTGGCGAAAGTTCATGTGGTTTGTCGGTTCATCAAGTATCAGAAGTCCCGGCTTTTGAAGTACAAGTCTTGCAAGAGCCACAAGTCCTTTCTGCCCTTCTGAAAGACTACCGATTTTTGTATAGACCATATCCCCTGTTATTAAAAATCCGGCTGCAACATTTCTCATATCCTGTTCTATATGTTTATCCATTACAGACATTAAAGAATCAAAAACAGTGTCTTCAAAGTTTAACGTTGAAAAATCCTGTCTGTAATAACCTACTTTTATATCAGGTGCTATTTTACTTCCAGTCGCTGTGCCAGAAGCTATGGATTCAAGCAATGTGCTTTTTCCTATTCCATTTGGACCAGTAAGCAATAAGTGATGATTTTTCTTTAAAGAAATTTTTGTTTTTCTGGCAATTTTTTTATGATTTTTAAAAATAAAAAATTCAGAAATATTTATTATTTCTCCTACCAAATCTTTCTGTGCTGGAATTTGAAATTGTCGTATTGTTTTATCCTCTCTTCTCACATCAACTTTCTCTTCTTCAAGCTCTTCAGCCTTTTCTCTCATTCTTTTTGCAACAAGCCTCATCTGTCCTCCTTTCATGGCGAAAAAGTTTGCTTTGTCTTTATTTTCTTGAATCTCTTTCGCAAGCTGAGCATTTTTCATATTTTCTTTTTCTATCCTTGCTGTTATCTGTGTAACCACATCAAAATAATCTCCAACATATTGCTCTACCTTTTTTGTATATACATCAAGATATAAAACGCCGTGAGTAAAAGCGTTTAGAAAATCTGCATCGTGAGAAATGACAATGCAAGTTTTATGGTATGCAACTAAAAATTTTGTGAGGTGTGCAATTCCTTCTTTATCCAAATTGTTTGTCGGCTCATCGAGCAAAAGTAAATCCGGATCTTGAATAAGAGCTGATGCAAGAAGAAGTCTAGCTTGTTGGCCGCCTGAAAAAGTTTTTACTTCTCTATCTAATGGAGCTTTCAGATTTACAACTTCGAGCACTTCTTCAATTTTTGGCTCAATATCATAAACTTTATGCTTGAAACATTTTTCAAAAAATTCCCGAACCGTAAAATGTATATCTGTACGTGGAATGACTTGTTTGGCTGTGGCTATTGTGAGTTTGTTTTGTATATGTATTTTTCCAGATTCTGGCTTATGGTGCCCTGTTATAAGATTAAATATAGTGCTTTTGCCTGAGCCATTTTGTCCCATAAGAGTTATTTTTGTTCCTCTGCGCAAAGAAAAATCAACCTCATGTAAAATAGGTTTATTGTGTCCAAACTCAAAAGACACATCTTCAAATTTTAATATTACTTCTTCATGTGCTGACATAGATTGTCTAGACTACATTATTTTTTTAAAAAATGAAAGAAAAAACAGAGGTGGCCGCAAAGCGGCCGCCTCTGTTTTTGAATTTTTATTTATAACAATCTTCCTAGATAATGCTTCAAAGTATAAATCCAATCTTCATCTCCTGCTTCATTTTTTAACTTTTCACCGAGAAGCCATTCCAAATATCTCTTATCTGTTTTTGCCACTTCTTCCAAAGTTTTGTCTTTATATTTTCCGAAATTAAATTTATTAAACAAAGTAGGAGTGGCAGAAATCTCTATCATTTTTTCTATCGCTGATTCTTCACTTCCTGTATCTTTTTTAACTTTATCTAAAAGTCTTTCAAAAAGTGCATGGAGCACTTTTACATCATCTTCTGCATCATGAGCATGCGCATCTATATCAAGATCCAAATGATATCTGAGAAACTGCAGATTGTATTCAGGTATTTTATTCTCCTTGTCTAAAAATCTGGCTACGCGCAAAGTACAAATATTTTTTGGAACTTTCAAACCTTCTGCTTCAAGCATGGCTATGTCAAACTTCGCATTGTGAGCCACAAGTATGCCGTCTTTCAAAAGTTCTTGCAGTTTCTTGAACATCTCACTGCCAGCAAAAGCTTCTTTATCCGCAAGCATTTTGTTTGTGATATGAGTAATACTCATGGACTTCACAGACATTGGCAAAGGGGGTTTGAAATATTCAGTTTTTATACCGCAAGAATTTTTATAGCAAACCTGACAAAGCCTGTCTTTGCCTATTTCATTTCCTGTCGTCTCCGTATCTAAAAAAATTAATTTTTCCATTTGTTCTATTATACCTGAGATTTTTTAATTGACGAAAAGAAAAATAATATTAAACCAAAAACAACTATCGCTCCCGAAATTATGAAAGCTGTTGTTGGACCATATGTCTGCCACAAAAATCCTCCTCCAACTCCAGCAACTATAGCTCCGAGACCGACTGCCGCATCGAGCAGTCCAAGCGCACTTCCCCTGACCTCATCGCTTGAAATCTGGGATGTAAATGAACGTTGTAAGCCGTCTGTAAGTGCTGGAAACAATCCAAGCAATAAGAAACTTCCAGCGAGTATCCAAGGTGACTGTGCAAGATTTAGGAAAAAGTAACTTATTATTAAAATAATGTATCCAATGAATATTATCTTTCTTGTACCAAATTTATCGCCCATCTTTCCAGCAATCATTGAAAATCCAGTGTATGCAAGATTATAAATCATATAAAAAAGCGGAATATCTGCGATAACAAGACCGATTGATTGCGTCTTCAATAAAATAACAACTACAGGCAAACTGCCGATAGATAAAATAAATATTGAAAAAATAAACAATTTAAATTGTCCAGACAAACTTTTAAAAGCAGATGCCAGACTTATTTTTTTATTTTTATTATTAGTAACAACATCTGAAATAAAAATCAAAGATATGATTGTAAAAATCCCGACAAAAAATGCTGTTAAAAATACTGCATTAAAATTCATTGGAAAAAATTTCAAAACTAAATACGCAACAAAAGGTCCAAGTATTGAACCTGCTTTATCCATCATTCTGTGAAAACCAAAAGATCTGCCCATCTCTTCCTTTGGAGTAGAAAAAGAAACAATTGCATCTCGTGGAGAATCACGCAAGCCCTTTCCTACTCTATCAAGCACACGAAGTCCAAGAGCTCCTCCAACTGTTGAAGTAAGAATATAAAAAGGACGAGTCAAAACAGCGAGCACATAGCCAAAAACAACAAGTGGTTTTCTTTTTTGGAATCTGTCGGAAAGATTTCCAGAATATATTTTAAATAAATTTGAAAATCCATCAGCAATGCCATCTACGAGTCCAAGCGAAGCAGCTCCGGCTTTGAGTACTGAAGTAAAAAATGCCGGGAAAACAGAAAAAACCATCTCAGATGAAAAATCATTAAAAAAACTTGTGAGACCGAGAAAGAAAATATTTTTAGGCAGTCCAAAAATTCGTTTTTCTAATTTATTTTCTTGTATTGGTTCTGTCATATATTTTATTTATTCAACCAAGTAACTGTAAGCTGTAATACAGTCGCAAAAGAAACCCAAAGCAAGTAAGGGATATTTATATATGCAATCCATTTAACAAATGGAAAAATCACTATCATCGCCCAGATGAGAGTTCCAAGAACTAAAAGAATATCTATTGCCGCTAGATAATTATTTCGCAAGCCAAACTGAAAATAAGTGAAAGAAAAATTAAAAATAAGATTCAGGATAAAAGGAAGCAAAACTGCAAAAGATATTTTCTTTGTAAAAAATAGGTAGCCGACATATCCATAGGATATTGCAATGAGAACATAAAGCACGGTCCATACCGGCCCAAATATCCACGATGGCGGTGCAAATGATGGTTTGATTAATTGTGAGTACCAAGAGTACGCTTGCTTCATATTATTTTATTAATATTATAAATAATTAAAAAATTAAACTAAGCAAATTATAGCATTTTTAATTATAAAATATAAATAAAAACAACCCCTACATTAAGTAGGGGTTTTGAAACAATTGTTTTTATTTATATATACTCATTTCAAGAGCTGTTGGCAACACAGTTCTTCCTGCCAACAAATCCAAACAAAAGTCTTCAACGAACTCTGGTATCTTTTCCAAAAACATCTTCCCAGATCCTTTTTGTTTCCAATATGACAAAAAATCATTTTCCATATTTTTTGGGTCAATTCTTATCTCTTCATAATCATAAGCGCATCTAAACACTAATTCTGGTGCTGCTTTAAACTTTTTATAAACAAGGATTAGCAATTGCATGATGCACCTCCCCTTATATGGATTTTTGACCATTTAACTATCTGCGGCCATTGTAACATACTTTTTAGCTATTTAAAAGTTATTGTTAATATTCCCTGACAAACAAAAAACACCTTGCTCAATTAGGTGTTTTTTGTTTCTAATAAATTCTATCTATTATTTGTTGAATCTTTGCATAAACCATCCGAACAAACTAAACTTGTTGATATTGTCTTTGACATATTGTTCAAGTGTAGTTATTTGGTCTTTTAATGTCTGAACATTTGCAATCAAAGCTGTCTTATCTGTAGAAGAAGCCATTTTTGCAATCTTGTTATCAAGCTGATTGATGTTTGCTTGCATTTTAGAAACTTCACTTATAACTGTTCCTAGATTTCTATAATCTGCTCCGAACAAAAATGTTCGAAAAGCTCCTCTTCCTTCTTCCTTATTTATAGCAGAAGTGATTACATCAGTTGAACTTGCCTGACCATTAACTATTGCCTTTATTTGATCGCCAAGAATTCCCAATTTATTTGCAATATTTAACAAACTTTGCGTAGTTGAAGCGACATTTAGCTTAAACTTATCACCATATCTATTATTTCCATTTTTGTTCTTATCATTATTTTTATCTTCATGCTTTGCGGTTGATGAAGCTGTTGAAGAACCATTTTTCCAATCTTTATTATCTCCCTCTCTATTTTTTAATATTCTTAATGTTGAGGAAGAAAAATTTGAATGCTCATTATCCCTTTCTCTTTCATATTTGGTAGTAGTTGCTGTTGATGATGAAGTTGTGTCTCCGTTCTCATTAGCCAATACCATAGAAACTGGCACCAACGTAAAAGACGCTAACAAAACTGAACCCAGCACTGATTTTATTTGAATTTTCATATTTTTATTTAATTAAAATTAATAATTATTTATCCCGACCTTGTTATATATACAGACGATTATACACTACAAACCTTACATGGACAAAATTATATTTGCATTGTATTATGAGAAACAAGAGATTACATGTAAGAATTCCCTTACTCATCCGTCTCTATAAGTAGATAATATGCTGTGAAAAAAAAATTCATATCAATTTACAACAAGCTTTCTGATTCGGTATTTAGATACTGCATTTTTAGAATATCAGACAGAGATGTTGCACTTGATATAACTCAAGAAACCTTTACAAAATACTGGGATGCCCTATCAGCTGGCCAAAAAATAAATAGCGATAGAGCTTTGATATTTAAAATAGCAAGAAATTTAATAATAGATCATTACAGAAAACATAAGTCTTGCTCGCTTGAATCACTCGCAGAAACAGAAGATGGCGAAAATGTAGAAGAGTTTACTCTTATTGAAGATAATCAGAAATGCGAAATAGAATTAGAAACAGAAGCAAGATTCTTGATAAGTAAAATAAAAGAATTGCCAAAGTCCTACCAACAAATCATATATCTTAGGTATGTGGAAGACATGAAGCCAGATGAGATAGCTAAAATATTGGGCGTATCAGTCAATGCAGTTTCAGTGAGAATACATAGAGGTATAGAAGGACTTAAAAAGATAACAGGATACTAAAAAAATGAAGGATTTAAAAATGCAAAAAAGAATAGATCAAATAAAAAAAGTTTCTCTTACAGTAGATGAGAAATCTAAAATGCTTCATAATCTTTCTATGTATGCAGATTTTCATAAACCTATATCAAGTCCTTCTCCTTTATTATCTTTCCTACATTTAAGTAAAAAACTTGCATATGTTTTGGCTTCCATAATAATCACAGTGCTTGTCGGCGGGTCTATTACATATGCTTCAGAAAATTCCCTTCCTGGAGACTTGTTTTATCCTGTAAAAACAAAAATAGTTGAGCCTATAAAAATAGCCTTAGCGACAACTCCAAAAGCAAAAGCTGAGGTAGAAATAGAACTTGCTGATAAAAGACTAAAGGAAGCTGAGACATTAGATAGGGTTGGAAAACTAACACCAGAAATTAAAAAAGAGCTTAGTGATAAATTTGACTCTCATGTTTCCAATTTCTATAAAATTAAGAAAAATATAGAAGATGAAAATAAAAATACCGAAGAAGAAAACAACAAGATGCAGGAAAATTTTGATGATAAAATAAATCCTCATACTGAAATATTGAATAAATTTAACAAAAACCCTAAAGATATTGAAGAAACGGATATGCATCAGGAAAACATTGATGTAAAAAGAATAGATAATAAAAACACCAATTCAGAAGATAGTTTCAGAAAAACTCCATTCCAATCAAATTTTTAAAATGATATAATAATGGTGCAGTTTTATTTATAATAAAAAAAACAATTATGAAATATCTTTTTGAGTGGACGCCTAAAATCTCTGTAGGAGATGTGATAATAGATAAACAACATCAAAGACTGCTTGGACAGGTCAATACATTGCTTTCTTATATAATTTCCGAAAAGGATGACACTATAGTTACTGAGGCCGTTGCTTTTCTTGATGAATATATTAATGATCATTTTGCTTATGAAGAACAATATATGGCAGAACATAAATTTCCTGGAATTGAAAATCATATAAAATATCACAAAGACTTCATTGAACACTACAAAAATTTTAAAGAAAGACTTCTTGCCGGAGTCTCGCGAGAAACACTGTCGCTTGAGATAGAACAATATATTGGAAACTGGTGGCTGACACATATTGCTGTGGAAGACCATAAATATGCAGAATTCATAAAAAATCACGAAGCTTAATTAAAAATCACTCCATTTGCGGAGTGATTTTTAAACTATTTAATAATTCTCTTTCTAGAGGCGATCCTTGCGTTTTTAATAACAAGTCTCTTCTTCGTTTTCTTAGAACGAGAAGCTTTATTTTTAGTATTTACTGCCATTCTTTTTGCCATAATGCGTCTACTATATACTAAAAAAATAATAATAGCAATCGTAAATTATGAATGATATAATTAACCCGTTAAAGTTTTTGCTGACGTGTTGAAAATGAGAAGTAAATAGATGAATCTTTTTTAAAAGATAAATCTGAATAAAAACTTCCTATTCATA